>Ga0180301_10001024_pt1 | contig 21851 bp, 20 predicted proteins | sample GuaBasSediGuay16_FD_121797 | JGI IMG/M metagenome (GOLD analysis project Ga0180301, IMG submission 121797) | Subseafloor sediment microbial communities from Guaymas Basin, Gulf of California, Mexico - Guay16, Core 4569-2, 12-15 cm | ecosystem: Environmental > Aquatic > Marine > Hydrothermal...
CAACACATATCTACCTGATCCAACGAGGTTTTTCAATTTATTTCACTGCCAAAACCCCGTCAATCGCGGATTTGGGGAAAGCCCTTTTGCAAGAATTGGCTCCCAAATCCTTGATTTATCCAACCACACCATGTAATGAGTGGTATGGGTATTTTATATGGAGGTAGGCCATGTGGGAAAAGGAACTCACAGTTGCAAGTGAGGCGGCCAAGAAGGCGGGGAAAATATTAAATGAGACCTTTGGCCGTGTGCACCATATTATGAAAAAGGGAGAAATTGACCTGGTCACAGAAGCAGACCTAAATTCGGAGAAGGCCATTCTGACCGTTCTTTCAGAGGCCTTTCCCAAGGACAACATTCTATCAGAAGAAACCGGCAATCAAGACCATCTGTCCCAGCGGACATGGTTGGTGGACCCTTTGGATGGCACTACCAATTTTGCCCATGGATTTCCCTTTTATTGTGTGTCCATCGCCTTGGAGGTGGACCAAGAGCTTATGGTGGGCGTGGTGTACAATCCGTACATGAATGAGCTCTTTCAGGCCATAAGAGGCCAAGGGGCCACCCTTAATGGCAAACCCATTCACACCTCGCAGACCTCTAGTATCAGCGAGGCCTTGCTGGGTACTGGGTTTCCCTATGATATTCACCAAAGATCAGAAGGCGTGTTGGACCTTTTCCGCAGGATGGTCCTCGTGGCCCAGGGCGTGCGCAGGGCAGGTTCTGCTGCACTTGACCTTTGCTATGTGGCCGCGGGCAGGCTTGACGGCTTTTGGGAACAGTCCCTTAAGCCCTGGGATACGGCGGCAGGCTGTGTAATACTATTGGAGGCAGGTGGAAGGCTTAGCACATATAATGGAGGGGCTTATGACCCATATAAGAACACCATAGTGGGCTCCAACCCCTTTATCTACGACGAAATGATGCACATTATAAGGCAGGCCAACTCCCAGTAATCATTAATCTCAAACTAAAAGAATCCAATATTAGCTTTTCTGGCATTGAACCGTGTTGCAAAGAGATGGCAACGTTCATAAGTAGCTGAAAAGAGGCACTCAATCAATTTGCTATCCTGTTCGGACACAGGGTGCCACTAATGAATATCAGTTACACAGCCCGTATAGAACACGACCTATGGCGCTCAGTTACATTAATTATGTTAATACAGGCGGTGGTAGAGATATCTTACCAGAGGATCCAAATAACGTAAGATTAGATTGTTTTTATAGGCTGGATACAGGAGCTGCAAGCATGACACTTGTAAACCCTGAGGTGAAGGCTTAGCGTGATTGAAGAGGCTATATTCCTTCTTTGTTTTTCTCAACCTGAATCATGGCGTTGAGCCTAGTGAGAGACACTTTTTTCGTATGATGAGGAGTTTGACGCAAAATAGAAAAGATGAGGAAGAAGTAATTTGTAGAATTCCTCAGAACAAAAACCTGTGCAGATATATGAGGCCAATTTCAAGTAAGGGCTCATCATCTTGTTCTGCTTTTGATACCAGGTTGTTATCAATTTCGACCTTAGTCAGGAATTCGGTTTTGAAGACAAATTCCCTAAATACATCCAGGTTGTAACAGGCCACGATAATTTTTTGGATCTGGCCTTGGCTCAGGGGCTTTCCTTTTTCCCTTTTGGGATGGAAAAGGATGGATCCCATTTTGTCATTCCATTCCAGGTAAGGGCCAAGGCCCTGATTCTCTATCCAATCTGTGACTTTCCATTGTGTTCCCTCTTTGATTCCCAAACAATTGGGGGTATCCAGCCTGAAGAAAAAGGCTTCAGGGGTACCATTTTCTGTTATTCTGGATGCCCTCCCAAGGGGATAAAGCCTGCATGCCGAGGGCCTGTTAGCATACACAAGGCAACCAGAATCAGAAACAAAGGGACAGGGCTTATCTCCTGTGTTTTCCATCTTTAATGAGATGACAGGGAAGCCAGAGTTTTCATCGATTCGGTAAAGGGTGTAGCGTGAGAGGAAATCATCAGAGTGGAGATTCAATCCCCTTTTTAGGCGAAGTACATCATAGGGAGTGAGAGGCAGGTGTTTGTTTCTGCAGCAGGAGTTGAAGCACGAAAGCTCACTGTGGCATAGAAAATAAAAACTGTCAGTTAGAAGCAATGTTTCCTTAGTGGGTTTATGAGGAAATATTTCCATCAGCAAAACTCACATTTCTAGGGTTTAGGATCAAGGCAAAGGGATAAAGGCTCAAGGTCAAGAATTTTATAATTCTATTCTTCCAGAATTCTATGCGTCAACGGTGAACTGTGAACGGTCAACTACACACTTGTGATTCAGTCGCTGGAAAAACCTCTCTGGCCCATCCAGAGCAGGTAAACCGCGCCAGAGGCGGGTAAACCTTCTAGCCTAGCACCTATTTAAGCATATCAGGAACCAATGCCAATTAGAAGGGCATTGTCATTTGAGGCGATATGGCAAGGAGGTTGTGGAAAGGGCAAATCAACGTATACAAAAGAACAAAAATAAAAAATGAAAAGTCACACACCAGATGTCGGCAATGCATGGAACATTGATAGCTTGTCAAACTATTTGTGATAAATAAACCCTATTTACCCACTTGTTTGCCTTGATTTTAGCCCTTGGAGTTGCTTAAATCACACAGATGTGGCTTTTTTGTTGTCTTAGCTTGAGGGGAAAGGGGTGTAGAGAATATGAGGATCGGATGGATTGGCACAGGCGTGATGGGAGTGGCTATGGCAGGTCATGTTCAAAAAGGGGGGCACGACCTCTTCATTTACAATCGCACCAAAGACAAGGCCAAGCCCCTTATGGAAAATGGAGGCACATGGTGTGAGTCTCCTGCTGAGGTGGCATCCAATGCGGAAGTGGTCTTTACCATTGTGGGGTTTCCAAAGGATGTGGAAGAGGTCTATTTTGGAAAACACGGGATTTTGTCCAAGGCAGGCCCGTGCCGGATTGTGGTGGACATGACTACCAGCACCCCGACCCTTGCCAAGAGGATTGCCCAGACAGCAAAAGAAAGAGGTATAGAAAGCCTGGACGCCCCTGTCACGGGCGGGGACATAGGCGCACGAAAGGGAACCTTGGCCATCATGGTGGGTGGCAGTAAAGAGGCTTATCAAGAGGTTCTTCCCATTATGGAGCTGTTCGGCAAGCGGGTGGCCTATATGGGAGGGCCGGGGGCTGGGCAGCATGCCAAGGTATGTAACCAGATTTCTGTGGCAGGGACCATGATCGGCATGGTGGAGTCGCTTCTTTATGCCTACAAGCAGGGGCTGGATCCAGAGGCCATCATTGAAGTGGTAGGCAGTGGCGCCGGAGGCTCCTGGTCAATGAATAACCTGGCACCCCGGGTGGTTCGGGGTGATTATAAAAGCGGATTCTTTGTAGAACACTTTGTAAAGGATATGGGGATAGCCCTTGAGGAGGCCAACGCAGCCGGACTGTCATTGCCAGGATTGGCGCTCATACACCAGCTTTACGTGGCTCTCAAGGCTCAGGGCTTCGGCCGTTTTGCCACCCAGTCCCTATTTTTGGCACTGAAATCCTTGAGCGAGAGTCAATCGGACGATTAGCCCCTGGGACCGCTCAATTTCCTGACTCAGTAGCCTGGTTTAGTCAGAGGCGAAAATAAACTTTGAGCCGACACTGTTCAATACAAACGAAGAGGGGAATTCCTCTTCAAAGCGCTGGATCGCCTTCCAACCAGTACAGTGCATGGGAACAAGCACTTTTGGGTCTATGGCCTTGAACTCCTCAATGGTCTTTTCAATGATTGGCTCAAAAAAGGCCCCTGAGAGATGAAACCCACCTAGGACTGCATGGACCCTTTCAATTCCAGTTATCTTTTTGGCATAGATGACTGTATTTATAATTCCAGCATGGCTGCATCCTGCCACTATTACTAGGCCCTTGTCTTTAAGGTTCATAACCAAGGCCTGGTCATCCAAAATAGCATCTTGTACTACTTCCCCATCTTTTTTCATAAAGGCATTCGGGAGCCCCTTTTCAAAATCAGTGACTCGCTCTACTTCACCAGTAACAACGAGTGTATCGTCGCCAAGCAATGTGGGCTTAGTACTTTCAAGAATATCAACCCCCTTGTTCCTTAATGCCTCTTTCGTAATTGTTTGGGGAAATAATAGTTTTCTACCGTCTTCTAAGGCAAAATAGCGGGGGGTGAGAAAGGCATCGGGGTGTACTACAACTGAAATAGGCCTAGCCATTTGCTCCAGAAGGATATCCAGGCTGCCGGTATGGTCCATATGCCCATGGCTGAGCACAATGGTCTCTATATCCTTGACCTTTACACCCAAGATTTCAATGTTATGAGGGACTCCTACTTGACTGTAGCCTGTATCAAAGAGAACCGTGTAGGTATTTTCCCCTTGATATACCTTGACAAGCATTGACAGTCCGTGCTCAGCCAAGACGGTATCAGTAGGTATCTCACCGGTCTTGGAAAGAGGGGGTCTGACCACAACATCTGTATTTCTCAGTAACACATCGGTGTAGTTATCCATTAAGGTAAGAACTTCAATTCTACTTGTTTCCTTTAATGAAATAGAAGGCTCTTTCATCTTAGTGCTCTCCTTTCTGTATTTTAACTAAGGTCCTCCATAGATCTATTACTTGCTTTTTAGTTTCCTCAAGGGACCTATCATTATAAATAATAAAATCAGCGCGTCTTAACTTTTCATCAATGGGGATCTGGGCCTTAAGGATTTGTCTGGCTTGTTTCTGGCTAATTTTGTCGCGTTTAACCAGGCGTTGGATTTGGGTCCTTTCTGGTGTGTAGACAACCAGTGTTTTGTCAACCAGATACTCCAGACCTACTTCAAATAGCAAAGGAATTACTGCCTGGAGGATTGCTTCAGGATTTGTTCTTGCAATTTTTCCCGCTTGCTCAATGAATGCGTCCACGATTCTCTGATGGGTAAAGGATTCCAATATTTTTCTTTTCTGTGGATCTTGGAACACGATGGTGGAAAGCCTTCTTCGGTCTAGGGACCCATCTGGGCCGATTATACCTTTTCCAAAATACTGTACAATTTCTTCAAATGCAGGGCTTCCCGGCTCCACGACCTTTCTCGCAAGGATGTCGAAATCAATGGTGAAAGCACCCAAGGCCTCTAACATACTGGCAACCGTGCTTTTTCCCGTAGCAATACCCCCTGTGACTCCGAGAAGTAAGATATTTGAATCTAAAGTGAAGTCCTTGATCTTTTTTGTCATGCCTTTTGTTCAAGATCTTTTGTCAAACTCTGTAACTTAGTTGATCAAGATGTAGGGTCCCAATTACCAGGGTTCATAATCCCATTTGGATCTAGCAACTTTTTTATTCGAGTCAAAAGATTAAGGGTAGACTGGTCCATCCTTTCCATCATTAATTTCTGTGCAGGTAATTCACCTTTCCATACCATACCACCTAATTCAAGGGTAAGCCTATTTGATTCTTCAAGGGCATTTCTTGTATTCTTGATATCCTGTTCATCTGCCCTATTAAAGGAATAGTTAAAACCGAACATAATGCTGGGGCCGGGTAAGATTTGGTGTACATAGGAGCACATCATTCCATATTTATGGGCTATCTCAATACCCTTTTTCCACGCCTTTGGAATCGCATGTATGGGTAAGATAGCGCCAGTGTATTGAAAGCCTCCCCCTTTTCTGAAATCGGCCGCTAGGGCGGCCAGGGGTGGGACATCTAAAAATCTTTTTCTTAATGCCGGATGGAGGTTTTCTACATACTCTATCTTGCCACTACCTTTGAATTCACGGAGCAATTTCTTATAGATATCTACCTTGAGCATGAATTCCTCTTTTACATGCCCAGAAAGAATAAGGATAAAGAAGACGTGGTTCATCCAATCCGGCTTCTCTTGCATTATAAGGAAAAAGTCTTCAAGTAAATCAAGGCGTGTAATCTCGGATATGGCATCAGGGATTAGGTCAATCTCATCAGTAAAAAAGGCAAAGACATCTCTAAACTTGGGTCGTGGAAACAGGCGAAGCGAAAGCTTTGTCACAATGCCTGTGGTTCCATACCAGCCCACAAAAAGACCTGCTAAGTCGGGCAATGGGCCTCTTGTAAACCAGTATGGTCCCACAGAACATGATCCTATATGACAGACCTCGCCTGTAGGCAGCACAACCTCCATACCGTTGATCATTTCTGAATTAATTCCGTATCTTGGTGATATATGCCCATGGCCTTGGATCAATACATTGCCAACGACTGTAGCTGTTGGAGGCGCCTCTGGGGTGGAGTGCTGTAGGTGGGGATAATTCTTTTCCAAATAGGCCTTTAGTGCACCTTGAGAGACCCCAGCCTCGATTAGTACATAGCGGTTTTCCTCATTCACTTCAATAATTTTATCCATGGATTTCATGTCCAAAACAATTCCACCCCTGTTAGGTACTGACAGGGCTGAAAGGGCAAAGCCACCTCCCAGAGGTGTGATGGGTATCTTGTTTTCATTGGCCAAGGCCACTATTTTCTGCACTTCTTCAGTGGTCTTAGGAAGGACAACATAGTCCGCAGAGCGAGGCGGCTGGGCCCCAGAATCTCTAGAGTAAAGAAAAAGCTCCTCTTGGGATCTAGAAACCCTTTCTTTGCCAAGAATGTTCACCAGTAATTCGTACACACTCATAGCATCCCCATAGGCTATTACATTTTGTTTCACTTCCTTATGCCAGTCATGGAACGATGTCAAATAGAAAATCTGTTTCACCTTGACACTATAATGCCACATTGTATAGCCTTAGCCTAGATGGCGTTTTTGCCAGAGACTTAAAGCCATGGCCAGTTTTATAGGTTGATAAAAGGGGGGCTAATCCCTAAAGGAGGGTATATGTATTCTCTGCGATTTGACAGTGATATCTGCAGGACATGCCCAAGTGGGGCTTGTCTTGTAAAATGTCAGTATATGGATGTGGATAAGGAAACTGCCAAAGAGGAAATGGTCAAGATTAGTCAAGGTAAAGACTCTTTTGTTTTGGAGCAATGTGTTACCTGCTATGCATGTGAGGAGTATTGTAAGAGGGGTAACCACCCTTTCTATCTAATAACAGAGAAAAGAGAAGAAAAGGGGATACTAACGTCGCCCAGGGCGATCACCAAACAATGGATCAATATTGGGCACCCTCAAGGAAAATATATAATTGGTGGTATAAAGCCTAGGATATTGTCGTTTGGATTTATGCCGGAGTTCCTAAAAATGGTAAAGGGGAGACTTTTTGAGGATATAATGCCTTCTTTTATTTTCGGGCAGGAATTTTTTTGTAACGTAGTGTATCTCCATTTTGCTAATACATCGATTATAAAAGAAAGGCTTCCTATGGTGATGGAGAATTTCAAGAGGCTTGGCGTCGAGGAAGTGGTATGTATGCATGATGAATGCTATGGCTCCTTTGCCCATCTGGCCCCGGCTTATGGTATTGAAGTACCTTTTAAGCCAATCCACTATTTTGAATATCTGTACAAGAGGCTGAAGGAGTTACGAACGGAGATTAGGCCGCTAAAAATCAAGGTGGCCTATCAAAGACCTTGTTCTTCAAGACTATCCAGTGATAAACATCATTTCGTTCGAGATATAATGGAGCTAATAGGTGTTGATTTAATAGAAAGGGAATACCAGGATGAAAACGCCCTTTGTTGCGGGGGAATATTCGCTATGTGTTATGGCTATGATCTCGCCCATGATGTTCAGACTCGCAACATAAACGATATGGTCGCACATGGGGCTGAGTATTGTGTATTTAATTGCCCTGCATGTCAGAGCACCTTGGGTGAAAAAGTGGCTAAGAGGGACATAAAACCTATCCATATGATAGATCTCTGTAAAATGGCCATTGGGGAACAACCATAAATAGGAGGTAGGGCCAAATGGCGGATGTGGGGAAGCTGCTCACAGACATTGTTGGTAAAGACTATGTGTCAAGCGAACCTGAGGAGTTGTATTTCTATTCCAGAGATCCTGGTTTGATGCCGCCTCATAAACCTGATTATGTGGTCATGCCAGATACGGCTGAACAGATACAGGAGATTGTGCGTCTTGCAAACAGGGAGAAAATACCAGTAGTGCCTATGGGGGCAGGGCTCGCATTGACCGGCTTGGTTATCCCCCTTAAGGGGGGAATAGTTGTTGATATGAAACGTATGAATAGGATTCTCTATGTAAATGAGATCGGTCGATACGCGCTTGTGGAAGGGGGAACACCTCAAGGCCTTTTGAAATCGTATTTGGAGAAGAATTACCCTAGGTTGCGTCACAGCATCCCAGATGCTCCACCTACCGCTACCATAGCGGCAAACGTACTGATACATGGGCAAGGCAGGTTAACCCAGCAGTATGGCTTTAATTCCGATATGGTGGCTGGGTTGGAGGTAGTTACAGGTACTGGGGAACTTTGTAAAATAGGGTCCTGTGCCTTATCCGGTGATTGGTTTTCCAAAGGAGCACCTATGCCGGATCTTTCCGGTCTATTTTTGGGATGGTTCGGAGCGACAGGGATTATAACCAAGGTGGCGGTTAAACTCTACCCAAGAAAGAGCCTAAGAGATGTAGAGATATTCGTCACTGATAATGAAGACCTTGTTCCTGAGATGGTTTATGAGATAACCCATACTGAAATGGCCGAGGATATTTTGATCTTTACACAACCTCTTCCAATGATGTTTAAGGATAATCATCACGTTAGTTTTTATATCACAGGAGATACAGACGAGGAGTTGGAATTTAAGAGAAAGATAATCTGGCACTGCCTTGACCGTTTCATCAAGAGTAAGGATGGGGGGTTTATGGGGGTGCCACCTGTCATGAAGCCGGTTCTTTTAGAATCACCTCAACGAAGTGCCAGCAGACTGGCGGATGTAAAGAAGGGAGGTGGCTTCGAGTACTCAGGTCCCATTATTATGGTGGATAAATATCCAGATTGTGCAAGAAAGGTGAAGAGCTTGGCTGAAAAATATGATCTTGCCTATTCGGGAATGGGTAGGGTTATTGATGCAGGACACTGCATGATGTTTGCATTTGCCTTTGCATTCAATCGTGCGGATGAAGATATGATGGCAAGGACAAGGAAGGCACTGGAGGAAGTAAGCGATTTCGTATTAAAAATTGGAGGTCTTTATTGGAAACCAACGGTGGATGAGCAGAGGATGGCCTTAGAGAAAATGGATTCCAATACACGCCGGCTTATGAAAATGATCAAGAATAATTTGGATCCTAATGGCATAATGAACCCTGGAAACTGGGAACCTGGTACAAGAGGTTGGAATTGATTGCGCAAATAGCACAAAGGCAATTGCGGGCTTAGGAGGGCGCCTTAATGAAATATGAAGAGATAATTCACAGATGTTTTAGGTGCGGGTACTGTAAATTTACAAGTGATTACTTTGACTTCAATTGCCCTACGTATCGCAAATATAGGTTCGAGACCTACTCGCCAGGGGGACGGATGTGGCTCATAAGGGCATGGCTTAATAATGAGATAGAAAACAGTGACCGGTTACAAGAAATCCTCTTTTCGTGTGCCACTTGTGCCAATTGTGTAGAACACTGCGTTTTCAAGTTTAGCGAGGATTTAGTCAACATTTTCATTGCCGCTAGGGAGGAACTGGTAAATAAAGGGATCATACCTCCTGAGGTAAGAGACTACCTGAAGAATGTCAGTATTAGTGGGAATCCTTATAAGCAGCCGGCTAGCGAAAGGGGGAGATGGGCCGAAGGAAGTATTATACAATCCTACGAGGGACAGGAATATCTTTTTTATGTGGGATGCGTGGGCTCTTATGACGAGAGGGGGAGGAAGATTGCGAGGGCTGTAGGTGAGCTTCTGGTGAAGGCAGGCGTTTCTATAGGCGTCTTGGGAGAAAGAGAAGCCTGCGACGGAAACGAGGTGAGGACTTTGGGTGAGATGGGATTATTTGAATTTTTGGCAGAACAGAATATCACCCTATTTAAGGAGCTCGGAGTACGGAAGATCATCACCCTTGACCCACACGCCTTTAATGCCTTCACGAAGTATTACCCGGATCTGGGAGGCAAATTTCAGGTTTATCACTATACGCAAATTCTTGAGTCATTGTTCAAAAAAGGGGCATTGAAGCCAAGTGAGTATAATGTGAAAGTGACATATCATGACCCTTGCTATTTGGGGAGACATAACGGTGAGTATGAGGCACCGAGAGAAATTCTAAACTCTATCCCAGGGCTAGAGCTGATCGAAATGGAGCAGAATAGGGAAAATTCCTTTTGCTGTGGGGGCGGAGGCGGGAATTTTTTCACGGACATCCTTGGTGGTGGGAGTGATAGCCCAAATAGGGTCAGGGTGAGACAAGCCCTCGAGACTGGTGCCGAGATTATTGTAGTGGCCTGCCCACTTTGTGCCAAGATGCTTGAAGATGCAGTGAAGGCAGAGGAGATTGAGGACAGCCTCGAGGTTTTGGATTTAGCGGAGATTATCATCCCCAGATTGCCGTAAAAACTTGGGGCTCCGGAGCACAAAGAAAAGCAGGGTTGTCATATTGAGCACAGAAGGGAGGAAAAGCATGAAATCTTGGATGAATTTCGTAAGTGTCCTTGGTTTTATGATTTTGGTGCTTTCAGTTTTTTTTCTTGTTTCCTGTCAGACCCCCGCGGGGCGGACGCCTGGGCAAGTGGTGGATGATGCCACTATCACCACTAAGGTAAAGGCAAAGCTTTTTAAGGATTCCATCCTAAAGGGATTTGCTATTTCTGTGCAGACTTTTGAGGGAGAGGTTACCCTTATGGGTGCCGTAAATACCAAGGCCGAAAAGGACAGAGCTAAGTCCATTGCCCTTTCCACTGCGGGCGTAAGAAAGGTAAATAACCTGATTAAGATAAGGCGCAAATGAGGGCCTGGGCTGCAATTCCAATGCTATTAAAGCTGTTTTGAATTCAGACGCTCAAGGCACTCCCGCTCCTTGTCTTTGCGGCCGATGGCGGCATAACAACGGGCTAGATACTGTAAGGCGTTTTGCGAATGAGAAAACGCCTCAAGGTGCCCGATGGCCTTTTGAAAATCACCCAGGTTCATGTGGCTAATGGCCAGACATGTGTTAAGTTGTTCACTGCCAGGATAGTGATGAACCGCTTCTGAAAGGATTCCTATTGCCTCTTGATGTTTTCCCGCCTTTTGCTTTAAGATGGCCAGGCCAAGATAGGCACGCTCATTAGGGTAATAGGTGAGGGCCCGCTTAAAAAGCATCTCCGCCACCTTGTCCTTGTCTTTCACATGCGGATTTCTGCTATAGTCTCCATGGCTGAAGGTCATCCCCAATCTGGAGAGAAAATCCGCATGCAAAGGATAGAGATCCTCCTTTTCCACGAGATCAATATCCTGCGCAAACTCATGTAATTTGGCAAAATAGTTTTTTCTGAGGGTTTGGCCAAAGCTCAATACCATTTCATGGGTCAATTGAGGGTCAGTCTCAAAGTACATGATGTCTTCGATCCGTTGAAGCCAGATGTCATCGGTGAGGCCGGATTTTTTCTTGAATTCTTCATAAAGGGTCGTGCCAGGAAAGATATCCAAGATGTAAAAGATAATGCTTAAAGGCCTGATTTTTGAGATGAGCTTGAGGGTTTCCTCAACAGTAGTGTCAGTCTCTCCAGGACAGCCATAGATAAAATAGGCCCGTGGAAGGATTCCGTATCGTCTTGTAAGGGAGAAGGCCCTTTCGATGTCCGTGTCCTTGAGTTTTTTATTCAGCCTCTGGCGGATTTTTGGGGAGCCGCTTTCAACACCGTAACTGATTTGAATGCATCCGGCCTTTCTCATCCAGTATAGGATCTCTTCATCCACATAGCCAACCCGTGAGATGGCCTGCCAAGTGATGAGAAGCTTCCTTTCAATGATATCCTGACATATCTGTATAACCCTTTCCTTCTTGATGGTGAACGTATCATCTGACACGTAAAAGAAGCTGATCCCTTTTTTGTATAAGGTCTCCAATTGGTCCACAAAGTATTTTGGGGAGTGGAAACGTACCTTCCGTCCCCAGAATCGGGGTGAACCGCAGAAGGAACATGACCATGGACATCCCCTTGAGGATATGACATGGTTGTATTGAAAGTACCTTGCAGGATTGGGAAGGAGATCCAAATCCTGAACCGGAGAAGGGGGACCTGTATGAAATGGTCGGCCGTTTTTGCGAAAGGCTAGCCCCCTTATCTTATCCAGCTCTGATGTGCGGTCTTGTTCCATAAGCCCTAAAAGTTGAGCAAAGGCGTATTCCCCTTCTCCCGTGATGACATAATCTATTTGCGGGAAATGGGTGAGAAGGTGCTGCCACAGGAAAGTGGCACCCACGCCTCCACATATGATTGTGATGTCCGGGTGGGCCTGCTTGGCCTCCTTTGCCATATCAATGGCCCCCCACCGATTGGCATGGAGCATGGAGAAGCCAATTATGTCTGGTTGCTCTTCTTTGACTGCTTGCATAAAGGCATTGGGCCCCTTGGGCATGTTGAACCAGTTCAGGATCTTTACCTCATGTCCTCTTTCCAATAGTGTGGCTCCCACATAATACATGCCAATGGGAGGGGCCATAATGTCCTCTGTATCCATGCGCTGGTCAAGGAAAGGGGGGTAGACGAGGAGAGTTTTCATGGTAAATTTATTATTTTTATTGGTTTTCTGTGGGAACGTGCCCTGTTTGGATTTCTTGCAGTAATACTGTTTTATGGTACTATGCATTAATGGCATCTGGCGGTCAATACCCATCTAAAGGCACGGGGAGGGGACTATGTATTTTTTCCATTCCAAAGAGATTTGGCAGATATTTCCGGCATTGGTACCGGGTGTGATGTGGGTAACCGACGTCGGCGACAGCGTAGAGGTGGAGCCGAAGCTGGAAAGATGGCTCAAAAAGGCCAAAGCACGCCTTGCAAAAGGCCCGGAGTCCAAATTTCCCGAGGTACTGGCTTGGCGGCAGGTATACTCTCAGATGGGTTTGAAGCCTTCCAAGTACCGTTCGGCAGCGGAAGCCCTTTTGCGCAGGCTGAGGCGGGAGGGGGATCTACCTCGGCTTCATCCCCTCGTGGATCTTTGTAACGCCGTCTCTGTTGCCTTTGCAATCCCTGTGGCCGTCTTTGATGTTGATAAGATCGTGGGATATTTGGAAGTCTGCAAGGCACAGGGCTCTGAGAAATATCTTGCATTCAGTGGTGAGGTGGAGCATCCAAACCCAGGGGAGATCATCTTTAGGGATGAAGAACATAATGCTCATGCGCGACGATGGACTTTCCGCCAGAGTAAACTTTCTACTGTAGGCAGCAACACTACCTGTGCCATGATTATCAGTGAAGGCATGCATGAGGCTGCTGGACATGATGTGCCCACCCTTCTAAACGCCCTGTACGATGAGATGAAGGCCTTGGGTTATTACCCATATCCCCCTGTTACCCTGAGCGCAGACAGAGCCCGTGTTGACTTTTCCGGGTGATCCCTTTTCCTCTGCTGAACCTTCCCTGGCTGTATTTGCTACCTCAAACACTGGGGCCCAAATGGCTTCCCATGGATTGGCCTGAAAAATGCAACCGGTTTTTATGGTCCCTCAATGATTCCCGAGAATGTAATCAGATAAAGATACGGTTGCGTGGTAACCCATGAAGGCGTATGTGGCAAGACAGCCCATATTCAACAAGAAAAAGAGGGTGAAGGCCTACGAACTTCTATTTCGCGATGGTATTTTGAACAGCTTCCCGGATACCAATGGTGAACAGGCCACCTCCAAGTTGCTCTCTGATAGCTTTATGACTATTGGTATTGAGCAGATTGCAGGTGGGAAAAAGGCCTTTATCAATTTCACAGAAGAATTATTGTTGCGCAAGATCCCCACCATGTTTCCCTCAGAAAAGATTGTGGTGGAGGTCCTTGAGGATGTAGAGCCGCATCAAGGGGTGGTGGAGGCATGCCAGGAGATGGTAGAGGGAGGCTATGAGATTGCCCTAGATGATTTTGTCTACAGGCCTTCCCTGGAGGTATTGCTTCCTCTGACGACCGTTGTCAAAATTGATTTTCAGGCCCTTCCTATAGATGAAATAAAGATTTATGTCGAAAAATTGGCGAAATTTCCCGTCAAGTTTTTGGCTGAAAAGGTTGAAACCTATGAAGAATTCCAGACTGCTCTGGCAACGGGGTTTGACTATTTCCAGGGCTACTTTTTCAGCAAACCCCAAATCCTGAGTGAGAGGGATATCTCACCGTCCAGGTTAAACCTCCTGAGGATTATGGCAGAAGTGAACAAAGAGGATTTCAGCTTTGAGGACCTTGAAAAGCTGATACGGCGGGATGTGTCCATATCCTATAAGCTGCTCCGCTATATCAACTCCGCATATTTCAGACGCCTGAAAGAGATTTCCAGCATCAAGCAGGCCATTATCTTGTTGGGCGAGATGGGGATAAGGCGTTTCCTCTCCCTGATCAGCATGAGCAGACTGGCCTCTGACAAACCAGATGAGCTCATTCGTACCTCTATTATCAGGGCAAGGCTTTGCGAGCAGCTCGGCAAGGTAAGCCCAAAACAGGTTGATATTTCAGAGCTTTTCACGTTGGGGCTTTTTTCTTTAATTGACGCTATCCTGGACAATCATATGAAAAATATCATGGAAAACTTGCCCCTTTCCGAAGGGATAAAATCTGCGCTGATTGAGCGTAAGGGCCTCCTGGCCCCATACTTGGAGCTGGCCAAGGCCTATGAGGCTGGCCTATGGGAGAAGGTTGTCAATCTGGCAGAGGAGCTGGGGATTAGTGACGAAAAGATACCCGAGTACTATCTGGATGCCGTAACCTGGGCCGACAGCTACGCCACCCTTTAATCAAGTTTGTCCTTGGGTGCCGATGGGATAGCCTGGCCCGCCCAATCCTGCCAAATGAAACCGCCTTTCAAAGGCCCTTACCTTCCGCATTCTATGGGGATTAAGAAAGATCTCATACAAGGAGCCCTCTATTTTCACAGGATGAGTGGTGGCTTTCTGTTCCAGAAGAAAGAGGGCCTCAATTGACTTGTCACAGACGGGATATCCCCTATCATCCAGGGGTATTTCCCCGTCAAAGGAGACCGTAGAAATATTGTTTATGTCTACCAACACGATCTTTGGCTCGGGGGTAAGGAGCAAATTCCCCACGCCAGCAAGATCTGGAATATGATGGGCCTCTATGATCATCTGTTTTATCTTGGCCACAAAATTTATGAGCTGTTCCCTGGCCTTTTGAAGCAAAGGAGCCAAGGACTGCTTTGTTTGGGATGCGTTCAAGGGGGACATTCGTCTAAATAGGTCTTCGATCATAAACTGATCCATAGGGGCCCAGGGGTCTAGAATTTCTCCTTCCACATAGGTCTGAAGACCACATAGAACTGTTTCGTATGTGCTGTTTGTTTTGTAATCTACCAGGAATTCTTCGGAGTGGGCCACAAAATCAGGAGAAAGATATCTTTGTATGAGTTTTACTCTCTGAATCTCTTTTTGGGCCTCTTGCAGGCTGGAAAATCTCGTCCTGAAGATGCGAAGCATTCTCACGGGTCGGGCCCTGGGATACCACATGATCCCCTCTTGGTCGATCCCTTCGACTTCTTTTTTTAGGTCCTCAGGACGTAGAACCTCCATAATATGGGAACGAAGTCCCATTCGATAATGTCTTCTGTAGCGGTAGATTCCGGGAGATCGGATGAAATTTAGCCCAATAACATCATTGTGGGTGAGTGATGGCTGTTCCCTGATGTCCATCACCTACATTTCCATACGGGCTTTCGTTTCTCCAGAAAGGCCTTTATCCCTTCTTCGGCATCTTCTGTAACACAGAGGGCTGCAAACACCTCATTGGAATACTCCAGGGCCTTTCCGTATTCCATATCCGACATGCCGTAAAAGGCCCTCTTGCCCATTTGCAAGGCAAGGGGGCTTTTTTCCGCCAGCTTTCGGGCAAGCTCCATTGTGGCCTCTTCCAATTTCTCTGCCGGCACCACCTTATTAACTAGGCCCCATTGCTCTGCCTCATGGGCATCAATCACATCGCCTGTCAGCAGTAGCTCAAGGCACCGTTTCCTCCCAATGGATCTGGACATGGGTACAGCAGGTCCCATGCAGAAAAGCCCAACATTGATGGCAGTGGTCCCTATTTTTGTCCCCTCGGCTACTACCGCCAGATCACAGGCCGCAATGAGTCCTGCCCCGTTTGCCACGGCAAATCCATGGGCAGAGGCAATGACAGGCTTTTTCATATAGGCGATGACGTGTGACATCCTTTCCATCAGGGAGATCCACTCATAATACTCCCGCTGGGTCTTTCCAAAGTATTCCGACACATCAATCCCCGCGGAAAAGCCCTTACCGGCCCCTTTGATTACCACGACCCGGATATCTTCGTCATTGTCCAGGTTGATCAGCGCTTGATTAAGCTCGGTGGCAAGTTGGGTGTTGAAGGTGTTTAGTTGTTCAGGTCGGTTAAGGGTAATGATGCCTATCTGCTCCGAACGGTCAATAATTATGCTTTGCTCTGCCATTGTATACCTCCTGGAATATGGGTGTGTTAACCGTTTATCAACCGAACCAAGGCATGGTCAGAGAAGTAGTCGATGATATTCAGGCATCCATAGTCCTGGTGGATATTGAACATATTGGTCAGCTCCAATCCCAGTGCATGACACAGAATAACGCGGTTTACTGCCCCATGGGCTACGATGATAACCTGTGCCTTTATATGTTTTTTCAATATCTTGTTGAAACAGCTCATTACCCGGCGGCTGAGGTGTTCCACTGATTCCGCGCCCCCTGGCGGCGCGTAGTGGAGGAGATCCCTTCCCCTTTTTTCCAACTCGTCGGGGAATCTTTCCCTGATCTGTTGAAGCGTCATCCCCTCCCACTCACCAAAATACATCTCACGTAGGTCTTTCAGTGGATAAAGGGGGGCGTCGTGGTACCGGCAGATGATCTTGGCTCCTGCCACAGACCGCTTGAGGTCACTACAATACACAGCACAGACATCCACAAAGCGGAGCTGTTGGGCCAGCTTTTCCATTTGGAGATAACCAATCTCGGTCAAATCAATGTCTGTGTGGCCATAGATGGTAAAATTCTCAAAACCGTTTACCTGGCCGTGCCTTATCAAGTAAATCCTGGTATGTTCTGTCATAGGTTGCGATCATAATGGGGGTGGCCTTTCTTGTCAATTAATTTGGCCTTTATATCAGAGGCGCAATGGTGTATAAGCACATAACTTCTTTTGGTAAGGAGGCCATAAGAGCGCATTGGCAAAGAAAGACTGCTTCGGAATCCTAGACAGGGTATTTCCGGTAGGCGATCAGGGGCTACGGGAGGTGCCTCCCACATGCTTTCAGTGCCCTGAGCGGACCGAGTGCCTAAAGGCGGCCCTTGCCACCCAAGAGGGTGTGTCCTTTCGCATGGAGTTGCTTGATCGCCGATCTCCAAGAGGTTTTGTGGAAAGGCTCAAGAGATGGTCTGAACGGAAGGCCCTCAGCCGTTCTATGGAGCAGAGAAAGGATTCCAACCATGACCATTGAGATCAAATGTCCTTATTGTGGTTTTTCGAGGCATGTGCCCAAGGAAAAGATCCCTCCGAATGCCAAATGGGCTGTGTGTCCGCGGTGCAGGCAGCGATTTGAGTTTTACCAGGACATTCGTTTCGAGGAAGCTGGCCCTGAGGGCACGGAAAAGGGTCCCCGGCACCGCCAGGCCTCTCCATGGGAGAGGCGTGGGGAACTGGGGTTTTGGCAGGCTGCAAGCCAGACCTTTAAGGGTGTCATGTTCGCTCCGGATAAGCTTTTCAGCCAGCTTAGTTTTGAAGCAGGGAAAAAGGAGCCCCTTGCCTTTGGTCTGTTGGCGGGGTCCATAGGCAGTATGTTCGGGTTTTTTTGGCAGTTGGTTTTGGTTTCACTGGGGGTGGTGGCCTTTGGCCCTCCTATCCTGGGACACCTTGGGATGTGGTTCATTTTTCTTATGATGATCGTCATTGTGCCCATTTTGGTGCTTGTGGGGCTCTATGTGTATGCGGGTGTGCTTCACCTCCTGTTGCTGATTGTGAGGGGGGCGCAAAATGGCTTTGAGGCCACGTTTCGCGTCGTATGCTTTTCCCAGGCAACCCAGATTCTCGGGATTGTGCCCTTTTTAGGGGGATGGGTCGCGGGCATCTGGCAGTTGATTGTACAGATCGTAGGGCTTAAGGAGATCCATGAGACCTCCTATTTGCGGGTCATAATAGCATTTTTGATACCCGTGATTCTGGTGATATTGTTTGTACTGGCTGTGGTTATCCCCCTGGTGATTTATCTGGTGGGGAAGGCTGGAACAGGGCTCCCATGGCAATGGTAGTGTTGTATTTCCTGGTGGGAATGGGCCTTCTCTATTTCGGGTCCGAATGGATGGTGCGGGGAGCTTCGGGCCTGGCCCTGTCCTTCAACATAAGGCCTGTGATTGTGGGCCTTACGGTAGTGGCTTTTGCCACTTCGGCACCCGAACTTGTGGTGAGTCTTATTGCCGCCATAAAAGGATCAAGCGGTGTGTCGCTTGGGAACATACTTGGGAGCAATGTGGCCAATCTGGGGCTGGTGATGGGACTGAGCGCTGTGGCCAGCCCCTTATCCGTTGAACCGAATTTGCTGCGCCGTGAGATGCCCTTTATGCTCATGGTGACGTTCCTTTTTTGGATCTTGTGTATGGACGGCCGGATCGGGAGATTGGACGGTATCATCCTGGTGGGGTGCTTGGGGGCCTTCTTGACCATGAGTGTCCTTACAGCGAAAAGTCCAACCTCAAAAATTGTAGTCCGTGATAGGCTGGGGAAAAAAACAGGTATATGGTATCTGTTTCAATTGTCGGCAGGAACACTGGGATTGGTGGCGGGAGCCAATTGGATGGTTCGTTCCGCAATACTGATGGCTCGTGCCTTGGGGCTCAGCGAGGTTTTCATAGGGCTATCTATCGTGGCGGTAGGAACATCCTTGCCGGAGCTTGCAACATCGGTGGTGGCAGGCATTAAGGGCGAGTCGGATATTTCTATCGGCAATGTGGTGGGTAGCAATATATTTAATATATGCCTGGTAATAGGAACAGTGGGGTTGTTTCACCCCATGACCATTGAAAGCCGACTCCTGAGGTTCGAATTTCCGGCCCTAGTTGTTTTGTCGTGTATACTTTTTGTGTTTTCCAGTACTGGCAAACGCTTGAATAGGTTGGAGGGGTTGTTTTTTGTGTTGGGTTTTTGCCTCTTTGTTGCCATATCATTTTTATTCTCTAAAGGGGGACCATGATCTGAGAAGATGCATGTAAATGAAAGCCAAATAGACAACCCTAGGATATCGCCCCAAGTCCCACGACTAATCATTGCCTATCCAAGACAAGAATCATTAAATGTATTGGCTGCTATTTACCCTGAATCCTATTGGATAATGTTGGCTGGACGGGATAATTCCGGTCTGAACGATTTAGTGCACCAAGTTATGGAATAATGGCAAATACAATAAACTACAAGAAAGTCTTGAACCCGGCACAGTTGGAAGCGGTAATGACCCTGGAAGGCCCGGTTCTGGTGATCGCCGGGGCTGGAAGCGGAAAGACGAGAACCCTTGTTTACCGAGTGGCCCGGCTTGTGGAGACCGGTGTGGACCCGGAGTCCATCCTGCTTCTTACCTTTACCCGCAAGGCAGCCCAGGAGATGTTGGACAGGGCTGCCAGCCTTTCGGATCCGCGATGCCGGTTGGTCTCAGGGGGCACCTTCCACTCCCTTGCCCATCGCGTGTTGAGGAAATACCCGGACCTGGTGGGGTTTGAACGGACCTTCACCATCCTGGACCGCTCGGATATGGAGGAGATTCTACAGTCCTTGGTAAAGGAACTAAAGACCTCCAATAGCTGTACCAGGGTTCCCAAGAGGGGTACCTTGGCCAATATATTGAGCAAGGCGGCCAACTTGGAGATTCCCATTGAGGAGTTGATCACAAGGGAATATCCCCAGTTCATGGATTTTACTCCAATGGCCGTGAATCTATACAAGATATATTCCAGGTATAAGAAGCAAAACCAGTTGATGGACTACGATGACCTTATACTAAATTTGAGGATGCTTCTTGCCACAAACAAGGTGCTTCGGGATCAGCTTTCAGAGCAATACCGCTACATTATGGTGGATGAGTACCAGGACACCAATAAGATCCAGGCAGACATCGTAAGATGGCTGGCCCACCAACACCATAATGTAATGGTAGTGGGGGATGACTCCCAGTCCATTTACTCGTTCCGGGGCGCCAATTACAGAAACATGTTTGACTTCCCCAATCTTTTCCCTGGCACAAAGGTGATCAAACTTGAGGAAAATTATCGGTCAACCCAACCCATTTTGACCTTTACCAATGCCTTGATGGACAGGGCGGAACAAAGATATACCAAGTGCCTGTTTACCAGACGGGAGGGTGGAGCGCTTCCACGGCTGGTAAATACACGCACAGAGCCGGAGCAGGCATTGTTCGTGTGCAGGGAAATAAAGGAGAGGCTGAGCCGAGGCTTTGGCCTTAAGGACATTGCTGTGCTATTTAGGGCAGCCTACCATTCCTTTGAACTGGAGCTGGAGCTCGCAAGGCAGAGTATCCGGTACATCAAGGTGGGCGGTTTCAAGTTCATGGAGTCGGCCCATATTAAGGATCTGCTGGCCCATTTCAGAGTGATTTTGAACCCGGACGACCTAGTGAGCTGGGGGCGAATCCTGCGCCTTGTGCATAATATCGGGCAGGCCAAGAGTGAGTCCATTATCAGATGGATGAAAGAAAAATCAGTGGCCCCAGGGGCCATAGGGCAGTGGCCCGGCGCAGGCAGGGCTGAGCAGGGGCTAAAGGCCCTCTCTGAGCTGCTTTCTGTCTTGGATAAAGGGAATTGCGCCCCAAAGACGGCCGTGGAAAAGACCCTGGAGTATTACAGGCCCGTTTTGGAGGAAAGGTACGACGATTATCCAAAGCGGGAGAGGGAGCTGGAGCAGCTCATCCTTATGGCCAGCAGGTACAAGAGCTTGGGGAGTTTCCTGGATGACCTGGTGCTAGAGCCTCCCACCAGCGTGGCAGATATGGACCCCGGGGCGAGGGGAGAGGCACTCACCCTGTCAACGGTGCATTCGGCAAAGGGCCTGGAGTGGCCCGTGGTCTTTATCATTTGGGTGATGGATGGGCGGTTCCCTTCTTCCAAGGCCTACGGTGATCCCCTTGCACTGGAGGAAGAACGCAGGCTCATGTATGTGGCCGCCACAAGGGCAAAGGACGAGCTGATTCTTTGCTATCCAGCCCAGGAGGCAGCCCCTTCATGGCAATTGGGATGGGCCGGTTCTCAGGGGGGACTTTCCTGCTTTATACGGGATCTGCCCTTCAGCGTGCTTGCCCATGAGGTCAGTGGAATGCCCCAGAGGCAGCAGGCAAATAGTGTTGATGATATTCCTGGGGATTCGGAATTTTCGCCAGGCGACAGGGTGAATCATCCAGCCTTTGGTGCAGGGGTGATCTCTCGGCTGGTGGGACAGGACAAGGTGGAGGTGCTCTTCAGGAATGTGGGCCGCAAATTGCTCCATCTGGCCTATACCACATTAGATAAGGTATGAGGGAGCCCTTCCTTCGAGGCCTTTCACATAGAAGGTAACAGCAAGTAACAGAAAGGCACAGGCCCTAAACACACGGCACGGAGATTGACGAATACGGCACATCAGGCGCAGGGGGAAAGTTAGCACATCCATGAAACAATTCAAGACCTATGAAGAGGCGGTCCGTTATCTCTATGGACTCCAAAAGTACGGTATAAAATTCGGTCTTTCAAAGACGGAGAACCTTCTGGCTGCTGTTGGCAAC
>Ga0180301_10001025_pt1 | contig 21847 bp, 22 predicted proteins | sample GuaBasSediGuay16_FD_121797 | JGI IMG/M metagenome (GOLD analysis project Ga0180301, IMG submission 121797) | Subseafloor sediment microbial communities from Guaymas Basin, Gulf of California, Mexico - Guay16, Core 4569-2, 12-15 cm | ecosystem: Environmental > Aquatic > Marine > Hydrothermal...
GGCGAATTCCCGTCAGCCGGGCCTGTCGCAATCGAAATCGAGAGAATATAGGCTTTAAAAATATGAATAGCACATCGACAATAGGAAGTGAACCGAAACCCCGCGTGGAAAGAAGGCGCGTTATACTGAATCTCGACCGATGTATCGGCTGCAGCTCTTGCCGAATAGCGTGCGCGAGGACGCATCGATTCGACCAGAATCTTCCGCAGGCTCTGGCGGCGGATATAGCGGCATTCCCGGGGCACTGCCGTCATTGCGAAAGACCGGTTTGCGCCGAAGCCTGCCCGAAAGACGCTATAGTTCGCGGCGAGGACGGTATTGTGCGCAGATACCCGTTCCGCTGTATCGGATGCAAAAGCTGCGCGATTGCGTGTCCCTTCGGGGCAATCGAACCTTCTCTCTTGCGGAATGTTGTCGCCAAGTGCGATTTGTGTTATTTCCGTCTCGAAGAGGACAAAGAACCGGCGTGCGTCGAAACCTGCGTTTCCGGCGCTCTGACTTTCGAGGACCCGGAGGATTTAATCGACCAAACCCTTTGGGGCGCACGCGCAAAGGCCAAACCGGGGCTAAGACGATGGTGATATAAAGGACTACGATGCTGGTTTTCAACTACTTAGTATTTCCGGGTCTTCTGTTCGCCACTGTGGCCGGGCTGCTGACCTGGTGGTTCGACCGTAAGGTTACCGCACGGGTTCAATACAGGGTCGGGCCACCGTGGTATCAGTGTTTCGCCGACGTTGTAAAACTGCTTGGGAAAGAGGTGGTGTTACCCGAGAACGCGCGCAGAACCGGATTTCTCCTCGCGCCGATAACGGCGGTTGCGGCCTCCGCTCTGGTTGCGGCTATGCTCGGTGTTTATAATATGAACTACGGAACGGGATTCGTCGGCGATATAATCGTATTCTGGTATCTTCTCGCGATACCCTCGATAATGCTGATTCTTGGCGGCGCGGCTTCGGGAAATCCGCTGGCGTCGGTCGGCTCCGCAAGAGAGATAAAATTGCTTCTCAGCTACGAACTGCCGTTTATAATAGTCCTGACAATGGCGATTCTTAAGGCCGGAACGCTGTCTTTGGGTGGAATTATAGAATACCAGGTCGGTCACGGACCGATTCTATACTCGCTCTCTGGCGTGTTGGGTTTTATTGTCGCTTTGATTTGCGTTCAGGCCAAACTCGGACTGGTGCCGTTCGATATTCCCGAGGCCGAAACGGAGCTCGGCGGCGGGGTTATCTACGACTACAGCGGGGCGGCTCTCGGAGCGTTTAAGCTGTCGAAAGGGATTTTGTTTTATACACTACCCATATTCTTAATCACCGTTTTCTGGGGTGGGATTAAGATAGGCGACGGTTGGGGAATACTATGGGCTGTGCTGAAGTATGTTCTGATTATCGCTCTTATAACTTTAATACGCAATACGAATCCGCGGCTTAGGATAGACCAGGCGATGAGATTTTTCTGGGGCAAATTAACGCTTCTGGCGATAATCGCCTTTATCCTGAGCGCTATCGGCATATAGGAACCGAATATGGGGCTAAAAACAGCAGCTTTAAAGAAATCTATCTGGGTTTTCCACGTCGCGTGCAGTCCGTGCAACAACTGCGATATAGAGATTCTCGACCTGCTGACTCCACGTTTCGACATCGAACGTTTCGGGATTGTCCTGGTCGGTTCGCCTCGTCACGCGGACGCCCTACTTATTACCGGTGTCGCCAACAGGCACGTTACCCCGAGACTAATCGAGACCTATCGCGCGACCTCGAAACCGTGTGTTTGCTTTTTATTCGGCGCTTGCGCTTCCGGCGGGACATTTTTCAAGGGCGGATACAATGTCCCGAAACCGGTCGATGAGATTATTCTCGAGGAGGACCCGAACGCGATAATAGTCTATATTCCCGGATGCCCGCCGAAACCGGAGGCGATGATTGCGGGCGTGGTCAAAGCCCTTTCCGTATTATAGGAGCCAACGATGACCGACGAAGAAAAATATTCCGTTTCGGAAAAAGTCAAGAAAGCGCTGGGCGGTATCCTTCAGAATATCGACCAGCCGAGGCCGAACCGGATTTACGCCGTCGTCCATCAGGATGATTTCCCGCAAGCCGCTAAAATAGTCTATGAAAAACTCGGAGGCAGGCTCGCAACAAGCACAGCGCTCGAGGTCCGCGACGCTGTCGAGCTTATCTATCATTTTATGCTCGACGCCGAACAGGTTTTATGCAATTTGAAAACCCTCGTCGCAAAACCGGAGCTGAAGGTCGGTTCGGTCGGGGCGTTTCTCCCCGGAGCGGATTGGATAGAGCGCGAGATGGCCGAGATGTTCGGCGTTACCTTCGAGGGCCACCCGGACCCGAGGCACCTGCTTCTGCCCGACGGTTGGCCGGAGGGAAACTATCCGTATCGCTGCGACTATCCGCAGAACCCTGAGGGTTTCACGGACGAGAAAAGACCGGTAGTCTATTAAGGACTGAAAGATGAAAAAAACCACATTACCCATAGGCCCTTTTCACCCGCTGCTCGAGGAGCCGGAGTTTTTCACGCTCTATCTCGACGGCGAAATAGTGAAGAAGGTCGACCTTCGTATCGGCTATAACCACAGGGGCCACGAGAAGCTATCGACCGGTTTGACGTGGGACCAGGTGCCGTTCCTTGTCGAACGGATTTGCGGGATTTGCTCGACGAGCCATCCCTACGCTTACGTGTTAGCCGTCGAGGATTTATTGGGTATAAAAGCCCCACCTAGAGGGCAATATATCAGGGCTTTAATCGGCGAGATGGAGCGCATCCACAGCCATCTATTATGGCTCGGTCTCGCCGGGCATTTCATCGGTTATAATACCGTCTGGATGTGGTCGTGGCGCTACCGCGAGGAGATACTCGATGCCTGCGAGAAACTGACCGGAAATAGAAATCACTATGCTATGTGCAGAGTGGGCGGCGCCCGCCGCGACATTACGCGGGAAGCGATGGATTTTACTATGGGCGCTCTCGATTCGAACGAAAAATCCACGAATATGTTCCTCGGCGTGTTTGCCGACGACCCAGTGCTGCACAAACGCCTCAAGGGCGTGGGCGTTCTTACGAAAGAGGATGCAATCGCATACTGCGCCACCGGCCCGACCAGCAGACCTTCGGGCGTCCCATGGGACGTGCGACAGGACGACCCATACGACGCCTACGGGCCGAGCCTCGAAGCGGGCGCGTGGAAGGTTATCGTTACCGAGAACGGAGACGTTTTCGATAAAGCCGTGGTTCGCGTGCTGGAGATACTCGAGTCTATCAAGCTTTGCCGGTGGCTTATCGAGAATATGCCGGACGGCGAAATCGACGCCGGAGTGGGCGATATTCCACCCGGAGAAGGGGTAGGCCATCACGAGGCCCCACGTGGCGAGGTTATACACTATATCCGCTCCGACGGCTCGAACAAGCCTATACGCCACAAGGTCCGCGCACCGACGTTCGTTAATCTACCGACGTATAAGGCGACCTGTCCGGGGCATACAATCGCCGATGTCGCGCTTATTACGGCGTCTATCGACCCGTGCTACTGCTGCACGGAGCGTATCGGTGTCGTTACGCGGAATCGGACGAGTTCCGTTACGCAGGACGACCTCGTTAAACTTTCGGTCGAAAAAACACGTGAGATGGAGAAGAGGATGGGGAGAAAATCGGGATTGGTGAAGTTCTGAATTATGTAGGGACACCATATATAGTGTCCCTACGAAAGAGGATACCCTATGGAATCACAACTGACGCAGCTAATATTGGCTCCCGCGATTGCGGGGTTTCTGTGCCTTATTTTGCCGAGGGTTAAGGTAATCAAGGAATTGATAGCCGGAATTGCGGCGGCTTTGGTTCTGTATCTTTCGGCACGCGTCTGGTCCGCTGACCCTTTCAGCGTGAGGTTTTTCGATTTCTCCCCGGCGGGTATCCCTGTTAACGTGGACTTTGTAGGCACACCGCTGAGCCTTATGATGGTGCTATTTGTCGGGTTGTTCGGCGTTCTAGGCGTAGTGTATAGCTGGCGTTATCGCCGGGGCGAACCCGGTAACCATCTATATTACGCTTATATGCTTTGGACGCTCGCCGCAAGCGACCTCGCGCTCCTTTCCGATAATCTTTTGTTTTTCGTAATAGCCTGGGAACTTTCGACTCTTTTCCTATATGCGCTTGTCAATTGCGGCCATCGGAATAGAGTGCAAGCCGCTACTGCCGGTTATCGGACGTTCGGGATACTCGGTTTCTCCGAGGCCGCTTTGCTTCTCGGTGTAATTATCATTTGGACACAATACGGCACAATTTCTATGGCCTCGTTGAATATCCCTACCGTCGGCTGGCTCGGCGTGCTGCTTTATTTGATGTTCTTCGCAGCTTCGGCAGCAAAGGCGGGCGCGATTCCTCTTCACACCTGGATACCTTCGGCAGCGGAGGGCGCACCGACCAGCATTATGGCCTACCTGCCGGCGTCGATAGACAAGCTTCTCGGGATTTACCTTCTTGTGCGCATCTCCACCGATATTTTCGCCGTTACGGCGGGTATCCGTCTGATGGTTATGATAGTCGGCGCCGTTACGATATTAGTCGCGGTGATGCTGGCGCTGGTTCAGCATAATCTCAAAAAGCTCCTTGCATTTCACGCTGTTAGTCAGGTCGGTTATATGGTGTTGGGCATAGGCACCGGCACGGCTATCGGTATTATCGGCGGGCTTTTTCATATGATTAACAACGCGCTATATAAAGCGGTATTGTTTTACGGCGCGGGTAGTGTCGAAACGCAGGCTAAGACTACCGATTTGGAAAAGCTTGGCGGATTGGCGAAATTTATGCCTCTGACATTCGTCTCGATGGTTATCGCCGCGCTGGCGATTTCCGGCGTGCCGCCGCTCAACGGTTTTGCGTCGAAATGGATGATTTATCAAAGCTGCCTCGAGGCCGGACGGCCTATAATGCTGATAGCGGCGATGCTCGGCAGCGCGTTAACCCTCGCCTCTTTTATCAAGGTTATCTATTCGGTATTTTTAGGGCAGAAGCCAGCCGGATTACCGGCGGTTAGAGAGGCCTCGCCGGCTATTACGTTGCCGCAACTCGCACTGGCGATACTATGCATAGGTTTCGGCGTTTTTGCGGCCTGGCCGGTCAGGACGTTCCTGATGCCCGCTATCGGCAAGGAATTCGCCGCGTCGGTGGTCGGTTCGCTCGGCTGGGGCGGAACGCTGTGGAGCCCGAGCCTCGCTACTATCCTTATAATAATAGGTCTCGCGGTCGGCATAATTTTCTATCTTCTCGGCAGGGCATTCAAACCGCGCCGCGTTTCGGCTTATTACGGCGGCGAGGTTCTCCCGAAAGAGGACACGCGCATTCCGGGAACGGGTTTCTACGGGACTATCGAGAACCTCCCGCTTCTTAAAACCGCTTATGCAGACAGCGAAAAAGGTGTCTGGGACCCGGATTATTTCGTCGCATCGATATTCAACGGGATATTTGTCAAAGGGCTTAAATATATGCATACGGGAGTTCTATCTACCTATCTCTCGTGGAGTATAATCGGGCTGGTTGTAATAATATTTGTTTTAATAGTATAGAAGTCAGGAGACGGAAATACCCTATCTTATAAAAAGGCAGCTGAGGGTTTCTGAATTCTGGCCTACAAATAGGAGGATTAACGGTGTTAATACTTTTCCATATTCTACTTTTCTTTATGATAATTGGTTCGATAGTGGCTATCGAGACGAAGAATATGTTATCCGCGGTAATCGCCGTCGGCGCCGTGGGATTCGGGGTCAGCCTTATGTTCCTGTTTCTCGGCGCGCCGGATATCGCTATTACTCAGGTCATAGTCGAGGTTTTGAGTCTCGTTATTCTTATCCGGGCTACGGTTTATATAGACAACAGGGCAATCGAACGTAAGTTCGATAGTTTCGCAATAATAACCGGCCTTCTGTTTCTCGGGTTTTTTATAATGGCCGCAGTATGGGCGTTCGGCGATATGACCCCGTTCGGGGAGCCGCTGATGAGAGTCTCGCGCAGGTATCTTTCGGGCACCGCCGCGGAGACCGGCGCGGTTAATGCAGTCGCCGGTGTAATACTCGACTATCGGGCTTACGATACGCTCGGCGAGGCTATGGTTCTGTTCGCCAGCATTCTCGGCGCTCTTGTGATACTTCGCAATAGAGGCAAGAAACCTGTAGTTAAATAAAGATAGACGTTCATTACGAAACGGGCGAGCACAGAGATGCGCCATTATGGATTGAAAATATGATATTTCTGGTAGGGCCGGCCAGCTGGTTGCCCCTACACAACGGGACAGATACATCCGTCCTATACGGAAATCGGTAATCGGAGAAAAATATGGACATTAAGGAAATAACGCGAGACAAATCCCTTGGGATGACGATAATAGTCAAGACTATTTCGCGTCTTATAGTGAGCTTTATTCTCGTGTTCGGGTTATATATTGTGCTTTACGGCCATATCACGCCCGGCGGTGGTTTCGCGGGAGGGGTAATACTCGCTATCTCCTATGTCCTTCTGATACTCGCTTTTGGCGGCAAGGTCGCTGTCGCGAAAATGAGCGGCTTTTGGGCGAGTATGTGGGACAACCTCGGCGCGCTCGCTTTTGTGGTTATCGGCTTTCTCGGCCTTATCGGCGGGTATTTCTTCTTAAACTTCATAAACCACGGCACGCCGGGTAAATTGATTTCAGCCGGTATTATCCCGCTATGTAATATCGCTATAGCCGTTAAGGTCGGCGCGGCGCTTTATGCGGTTTTTCTCGCGCTTTCGATTTACGGTAGGATATCGACCGAGGAGGACGAGTAATATGTTAAGCCACACGAGTTTATATATTCTGGATATCGCGCTTATGGGTATGGGTATTTACGCGCTTATCGCCAAACGGCATATAATAAAGAAAATAATCGGCGTGGTTATTATAGAATACGCGATAAACCTCTTTTTGATATTGATAGGCTACCGCGCCGAAGGGGTGGCTGTCGCGCCCATCCAGGACGCCGAAATCGGTGCGACCGAGCTTGCCGCGAAAGCAGTGGACCCGCTACCTCAAGCGTTGGTTCTCACCTCTATCGTTATCGGTCTCGGAACGCTGGCGCTGATGGCTGCTCTCGCAATAAAGCTATATGAAAAATACAAAACCTTCGATATGTCGGAGATAAACCGTTTGCGCGGGTAGAAAGGTGACGGCGATGAACCACATATTGCCGCTAATGGTCGGAATCCCGCTGGGGATGGCGGTTATTACGCTTATCCTGTCTAAAATCCACAACCGAATCGCCGATATAAGCGCAACGGCAACGACTATAGCAACTGCCGCTATGTCGTTCTATCTTATCGGCACGGGAGAATCTACATACTGGATGGGCGGATGGTTCCCGCCCTTTGGGATTACGCTGGTTTTCGACGGCTTGTCGTCGCTTTTGTTGATAATAGTAAATACGGTCGCCCTGCTTTCGGTAGTTTTCAGTCTGTCGTATATGGAAAAATACACCGCCAAACCGAAATTCTATTCGTTGTTTCTTTTTATGCTGGCCGGAATGAATGGCGTAGTCCTGACCGGAGACCTCTTTAATATGTTCGTCTTTCTGGAGATAGCATCTATCGCCAGTTATGCGCTGGTCGGCTTCGGAGTCGAACACGAGGAACTCGAGGCGAGTTTCAAGTATCTGATTCTCGGAACGGTCGCCAGCACGATGGTTCTACTCGGCGTGGCGCTAACCTACGCTATGACCGGTTCGGTCAATATGGCGGATGTTTCCGCTATGCTTAAATCGTTCCCTGCAACTAAAACGATGGCATTCGCCGCCGGCGCTTTTATTATGGGTTTCGCGCTTAAGTCCGGCCTCGTTCCTTTTCACGCCTGGCTTCCCGATGCACACCCGAGCGCCCCTGCACCCGTCTCCGCTATGCTTTCAGGAGTCCTTATTAAAGCCATCGGCGTCTATGCGATGGTCAGGGTAATATTCGACGTTCTCGGGGCATCGCCGGTTTTTCTCGAGATAATGCTGGTTCTCGGCGCGCTTTCTATGGCTGTCGGCGGTTTTCTGGCAATCGGCCAGTGGAATCTGAAGCGGATGTTCGCGTATAGCTCTATTTCCCAGATGGGTTACGTAGTCGTCGCGCTCGGACTCGGGACGCATCTCGGGTTTATCGCGGGGCTTTTCCATCTGTTCAATCACGCGGCGTTTAAGAGCCTGCTATTTTTGTCCGCCGGCTCTATCGAGCACGCGACAGGAACCAGAGATATGAAAGAACTCGGCGGGCTGGCGCAAAGAATGCCCGTTACATCGACCACGACCGCTATCGGCGCGCTGTCTATTTCCGGCGTGCCGCCGTTTAACGGCTTTTTCAGCAAACTATTGATAATCCTGGCCTGTGTCGCCGCCGGTCGATGGTTTCTGGCAGCCCTCGCCGCTGGAGTCGGCGTCGTAACGCTGCTGTATTTCCTTAAAGCGATGCGGTTTAGCCTGTTCGGCGAGTTACCTAAAGCGCTTTCCAATATCAAAGAAGTGCCTTTCCCGATGGCTTTCAGTGTAATCGCGCTCGCGGTTGTTTGTTTGGCGGTTGGAGTAATCTTCCTCGTGGACCCGGCGTTCAGCGATATTTTCCTACAGCCGGCAGCGGAAGTCCTGATGGACGGACTTAAATCCAACGCATCGTCGTATATCGCCTCGGTTTTAGGGGGATAACATCGATATGGAAATACTGCGCGAAATAACGATTTATTCAACCCGGGTCGCGACCCAAATGGGAGTGTTATGAAATCGACAATACAATTCATAATCCTCTTCGCCCTGTGGCTTCTTCTTACGTGGAGTGTCCAACTGGCGGATATCATCGCTGGCATAGTCATAAGTATACTCGCGGTCGCGCTTATGGGGGATATATTTACCGGAAAAATGTATCGTATTCTCAATCCAATCAGGTTATTCTGGATGGTCGTGTATATACCTTATCTTTTCCTGTATATAATTTTGGCGAATCTCGACGTAGCTTACAGGGTGATAAACCCCGCGATGCCGATTCGACCGGGAATAGTGCGGTTCAAAACGAATCTTAAATCCGAAATCGGGAAAACATTTCTGGCGAACTCTATCACACTGACGCCCGGCACACTCACGGTCGATATAATCGGCGACGAGTTTTTTGTCCACTGGATAAATGTCCGTTGCGACGGCGACTCCGAAAAACAGGGGGAAATAATTGCCGGCAAATTTGAACGGATACTCGGGAGGATTTTCGAATGAGCACATTGATGCAAATATATATCTGCGCGCTTTCCGTTTCGGCGTTTCTATGCCTTTATCGAATTGGCATGGGGCCGACGCCGCCGGACAGAACGGTCGGTATCGACATTCTCGGAACGCTCGTGGTCGGGTTTTGCGCGTTTATGTCTATACTTACAGGGAAAGATTTCTATATGAATATCGGAATATCGTGGGCGCTTCTGTCTTTCGTGGGAACCCTGGCGCTGGCGAAGTTTCTCGAGAGGAGGAGTCTGGATGAGTGATACAATCGCCCATATTCTGATTTCTATCGGCGTCCTGTTCGACCTTCTCGGATGTGTCGGCCTGGTGCGCCTTCCCGATGTCTATAACCGGCTTCAGGCCGCGACGAAATGCGTTACACTGGGAACCTGTATGATACTTATCGGGGTTCTGGTTCTTGTCGGTTTCAACGCACTCGGGATTAAGGCCGTCATTTGTATGGTTTTTGTCCTTCTTACCAGTCCGACCAGCGCGCACGCTCTAGCCCGCGGTTCGCATAAAGCCGGTGTCCCGCTGTGGCCGGATTCGGTGACGGACAAATACAAAGAGCGCAAGGGGGCCGAAAAATGAGAAAGCCCAAGCTCAGAGAACTTGGCGAGGCAATCAAAGCCCTCATCAAAGGGCCTTATACGACCAAATTCCCGAAAAAACCGGCGGAAATCGCGCCCGAATACAAGGGGTTTCCGGAGTTTCAGGAGGACGGCTGCGTCCGCTGCGGCGGATGCGCCGAGATTTGCCCGACTCGCACTATAGAACGCCGCGACCTTATCGAGGAGGGCAAGCGGGTTATGTTCCGCAATTACGCCAATTGCATAATCTGCGGCCAGTGCCAGCTGTATTGCCTCACCGGCGAAGGTATCGTGATGACTAACGAGTTCGACAAAACGACACTCGACAGGCACAATATCTACGAAGAAATCGAGGACGAACTGGTGTTCTGTGAGGCGTGCGGCGCAGTTATTACAACAAAGAAACATATGGATTGGATAGCGGACAGGCTCGGCGAGATGACATACTCGAACCCCACTTTCTTCGTATATAAAGGGTATGAGATGGGGCTCGCGGATAAGGATGCTGGCAAGAACCATCCCGGTTTCTGGCGCGAGGACCATATGCGCGTTCTTTGCCCGCGCTGCCGGAGGAATCTGATGTTCAAGGAGGACTGGGAGGGATAGGGACAATCTCTTTACCTTTACGCGAGGGCGCGGTAATGCGCCCTTTTTTGTCAACAATTGCCGGAGGGTATTAGATATTGCTCCCTGCGGACTCAAAAGGCCAAAACGACTGGAAAGTCTATCGGTTCGGAAATCAACCCTCGATATAATGTTGTTGACAAACCGGTTTGGTGCCCGTAAATTGGAACTTTTCTAAAACCGCTTTCTCGCGGGGATGTTCAACCCGAAACAGAAGGAGTCGCAGTGGCTGTGAAGGATTTTTCCACCAATAATATCAGAAATATTGCACTTTTAAGTCACGGAGGTGTTGGTAAAACGACGCTGGCAGAGGCTCTGGTCTACACCACCGGGGCTATCAACCGCATGGGCAAAATCGAGGACGGCAACACAGTCAGCGATTACCACCCGAAAGAGATAGAACGCAAAAGTTCTATCCAGCTTTCTCTTCTTTTTGTAGAGGACCGCGACACTAAAATCAATATTCTCGACACGCCCGGTTATACCGATTTTGTCGGCGAGGTTATCAGCGCGGTCAGGGTTGTCGAATCGGGAGTGATGCTTGTTTCGGCGCAGAGCGCTGTAGAGGTCGGCACGCAGAAATCGTGGGGATATCTGAATGGTAAGCCGTGTCTGTTTCTGGTCAACAAGATGGACCGCGAGAACGCAGATTTCGGGAAAGCTCTTCGCGAGTTGAACGAGGCTTTCGGAACCGGTGTCGCCCCGATAGCTATTCCGGTCGGCTCGGCGGGAAGTTTCAACGGCGTTGTCGACCTTCTGACACACACCGCATATAAATATGAAAGAGGCGGCAAAGGAAAAGGCTCTAAAATGGATATCCCGCCGGAACTCGAGGCGCAGATAACGGATTATCGGACCCAGCTTATCGAGTCGGTTGCCGAATCCGACGACGCTTTGCTCGAAGAGTATTTCGAGACCGGTCAACTTCCCGACGAGAAGCTTATTTCGGGTTTGAGGAAGGCTGTGGCAACGGGTAAGCTGTTTCCGGTTATTCCGATAAGCGCTGCGGAGAATATCGGCACCGACCTGGTTTTGCAGGCGATAGTAGAACTTTTGCCCACACCGGACGCAGTCGGAAAAGTCGAGGGAACGAAGTCTCCGAATTCCGAAGAGCTTACCGAAACGCGCGAGGTTTCCGAGTCCGCTCCGACCAGCGCTTTAGTCTTCAAGAATTACTCGGAGGAGCATGTCGGTAAATTGACCTATTTGAAGGTCTATTCCGGTTCGATATCGAGCGGGGACGATTTGTTCAATCCAACGAGAAGTGGCAGCGAGAGAATAGGCACGCTTTATGTCGGTCGCGGCAGGGACCGCATCGAGGTTAAGAGATTAGTCGCGGGGGATATCGGTATAACGGTTAAGTTAAAATCGACACAAGCCGGCGACACCCTTTGCGATAAGTCCAAACCGATTGTCTATCCGCCTATCGACTTCCCGAATCCTGTTATCGATGTCGCTATCTCGCCGAGACAAAAGGGTGAAGAGGATAAAATTGCCACAGGGCTTTCACGTCTTGCCAGCGAAGACCCGACATTCAAGTATTCGACCGACCCGGAGCTTAAGCAGACGATACTATATGGCCAGGGCGAATTGCAGCTGGAGCTAATAATCGACAAACTCTCCAAGCAATTCGGTGTCGAAGTCGATTTAAAGAAGCCGCGAATAAAATACAGGGAAACTATTCGCAAACAGGCCGAGGCTCAGGGTCGCCACAAGAAGCAGACCGGTGGCCGCGGGCAATTCGCCGATGTCTGGCTCAGGCTCGAACCATTAGAAAGAGGAGAGGGATACGTATTCGAAGATGAGATTACCGGCGGCGTGGTGCCGAGCAAATTTATCCCAGCCGTAGATAAGGGATTGCAGGAGATTATGGCCAAGGGCGTATTGGCGGGATACAAAGTAGTCGATGTAAAAGTTACGCTTTATGATGGTTCATATCATACTGTAGATTCCAGCGAGATGGCTTTCAAGGTCGCAGCGCACCTCGGATTCAAGAACGCATTCGAGAAAGCCGACCCATATCTGCTGGAGCCGTTCGATAATGTCGAGATAATCGTCCCGGAGGAATTCACTGGCGATGTTATGGGGGATATTTCTTCACGTAGAGGCAAAATCGGCGGTATGGAACCATCCGGTTCTTTCACCAAAATAAAGGCTCAGGTTCCTCAGGCAGAACTTTACAAATACTCGACCGCGTTGCGAAGCCTCACCCAGGGCCGCGGGTATTTTACTCGCGAATTTTCGCATTACGACGAGGTTCCTCACGATATTGCACAACAACTAATCGCAGAATCGAAGCCGGAACCAGAGGAGGCGTAGCGAGTTGTGGATAAATTCGCCTTATTTATCCCAGAGGAAGAACGATTCCGGAAGGTTTCATCACTCTGATATTAGGGTAAAAGACGTATTCGATAGGACTACGCGCAACGAATAAAAATACCTGTCGTCGGGGATACCCGAGCGAGATGAATAGACATTTAATTAGCCCCGGGCTTTGGTCCGGGGTTTTTTGCCGAAACGTTCAATAGTTTTTTATTGCATTTTTGGGTAATAATCATTAATTTAGAAATTATCCGGTTGGGAAACTTCGTAACCGAGAATCTGGAACCAGTTACCCGAAATCTGTGGGGCCTGTAAAATTTAATAATCCTGTCTATGCGTGCCCCAATTTATTTTGGCATAACAAGCTTATCTTATTGTCCGTTAATGTGTTATCGCGGTTGGTTCCCGTCGGGCTCGCAATGAGTGTTTTTGCAAGTTTTTATTTCGGTCGAGAATATTTCCATTTTTTCAGCGGTCCTAAATAATCCATTTAATAGGAGTTACTATGTTCGATTCGAAAGAGCTTAAGAAATTAGAAAAGAAACAAAAAAAATGGGAAGAGAAGTTTAAAAACTCCCGCCTTCAGCAAAGGAAATTCATCACCGTCTCGATGGAGGAGGTCGCGCCGCTCTACACGCCGCTCGACTCGAAAGACCGCGATTTTGACGAGAAAATCGGATTTCCCGGGGAATACCCATATACGCGAGGCGTGCAGACATCGATGTATCGCGGGCGAACGTGGACGATGCGCCAGTTCTCCGGTATGGGCAGCGCCCGACAAACAAACGAGCGATATCATTACCTATTAAAACACGGCCAGACCGGGCTTTCCGTCGCGTTCGATATGCCGACACTTATGGGCTACGACTCCGACCACGTTTTTTCGAAGGGTGAGGTCGGCCTTTGCGGCGTCGCGGTCGATTCGCTTAAAGATATGGAGATAATTTTCGACGGCATCCCGTTGGATAAGATTTCGACATCGATGACTATCAACTCCCCGTCGAATATCCTTCTGGCGATGTATATCGCGGTCGCCGAGAAACAGGGCGTTCCGCAGGAAATTCTCACCGGAACCACGCAGAACGACATCCTGAAGGAATATATCGCACAGAAAGAGTGGATTTATCCGCCGGCGCCATCGATGCGGCTTATCGTCGATTCTATCGAATACTGCACTAAACACGTCCCTAAATGGAACACGATTTCGATTTCAGGGTATCATATCCGCGAGGCCGGAGCGACCGCCGCGCAGGAGCTGGCATTTACGCTCGCCGACGGTTTCGCTTATGTAGAGGCCGCTATCGAGCGCGGTATGGATGTCGACGATTTTGCGCCGAGACTGTCGTTTTTCTTCAACGCACATCTCGACTTTTTCGAGGAAATCGGGAAATACCGCGCAGCGAGGCGTATCTGGGCACGGCGGATGAAAGAGAAATACGGCGCGAAAAACCCGAAATCGATGCTAATGCGATTCCACACGCAGACAGCGGGGTGTAGCCTTACAGCACAGCAACCGGAGAATAATATCGTCCGCACTGCGTTCGAGGCGCTCTCGGGTGTTCTCGGCGGGACACAGAGCCTCCATACGAACTCGATGGACGAGACCTACGCGTTACCATCGGAGCAAGCCGTTAAAATCGCTCTAAGGACGCAGCAGCTTATCGCCTACGAAACCGGAGTGGTGAATACAATCGACCCGCTTGCGGGGTCCTACTTCGTCGAGGCGATGACCGACAGGCTCGAAGACGAAGCCGAGGCCTATTTCGACGAAATCGAGAAGCGAGGTGGGGTAATCCAATGTATCGAGGACGGCTATTTCCAGCGTGAGATAGCCAGAGCGGCATACAACTACCAGAAGGCTATCGAGAAGGGTGACCGGGTGGTAGTCGGCGTAAATGAATTTGTCGAGGAGGACGAGGAAATCCGTATCCCACTCCTGAAAATCGACAAGCAGGTCGAAATCGACCAGTGCGAGATGCTGGAGAAACTCCGCAAGGAGCGCGACAACGACGCGGTCAAACGCACGCTGGACAACCTGCGTGCCGTCGCAGAGGGGGACGGCAACACGGTCGAGGCCATCCTCGAATGCGTCCGCGCCTACGCCACCGAGGGTGAGATGTGCGACGTGATGAGGGAGGTGTGGGGCGAATATACGGAGAAATCGATAATATAGGAAATTGCAGGAGGAAACAAGAGCTTTATATATCTTTTATAAAAACGGTCAATCGTGGCAGAATTAATATCGAAAACCGGTGAGCGAATAATACCCGAAGAGTTCGTATCCAAAGATGAATTTCTTCAATATCTGCGGCATTTATATGCGTATGAGTTTGCGAAAGACAATATCCCGAAAACCGGTTTAATCCTGGACCTCGGGTGTGGAGAAGGCTACGGCACGAGTCTATTATCGCGGAATGTCGAAAGAATTATCGGCCTGGACGTAGATAAGGATACAATCGCGCATGCGTCGAGGGAATACGGAGCAGAAAATTGTATTTTCAAAGCGTTCGACGGTGTAAAAATCCCATACGGAGATGATACTATCGATGCGGCTGTCTCTTTTCAGGTAATAGAGCACATTCAGGACGATGAAAATTATGTTTTGGAAATCTATAGGGTTCTCAAAAAGAATGGGATATTCATCCTTACTACACCCAATAGGACTTACCGACTAAAACCGGGTCAAAAACCCTGGAACAGATTTCATGTTCGGGAGTATTATCCGGAAGAATTGGAGAGTATCTTAAAAAGCGTATTTTCGGATGTGAACGTATGGGGGATTCGCGGAACCGACGAGGTGCAAAGGTTGGAGATAGAGAGGGTAAAGCGGAACCTAAAAGCGGTTTCCTTCGACCCGTTAAATTTAAGGAAATTAATACCGGAAGCGTTGATACCTGCGATTATCGAAATCCGGGAAAGAATTAGTGGTGCGAATCGGAAACGAAAGAACGATAACGAATCCCTTAAAAAATACAGCCTTAAAGATTTTTATGTTATAAAGGACAACGTTAGGGATAGCCTGGATTTATTGGGAGTATGTAGAAAATAATTTAATTTCGAAAACATCGGAGCTCAAATGGAACGAAAGATACGAATTCTTCTTGCCAAACCCGGCCTCGATGGCCACGACCGGGGTATTAAAGTTATCGCGAACTCATTCCGCGACGCCGGAATCGAGACAATCTATGCCGGTCTCCGACAAACCCCGGAGACTATTGTCGAGGCCGCGATTCAAGAGGATGTCGACGCTATCGGTCTGAGTATCCTGTCGGGCGCGCACATGACCCTGTTCCCGGCAGTATTGAAATTGTTAAAAGAGAGGGGCGCCGACGATATACTGCTCTTCGGCGGCGGTATTATTCCCGAAGAGGATATTGAAGAACTCAATAAAATGGGCGTCGGCAGACTATTTACGCCCGGCACACCGACGTCGGAGATAGTCGAATACGTAAAATCGAAGATTGAGAAAGAGTAAAACCTATCGAATAGAGGAGTTAAATTGATTAAATCGACAAAAATCGGGGATTACGAGGTATTTTTTCTTCACGACGGCGAGTTCTGGCTCGACGGCGGGGGTTATTTTGGAGTAATCCCAAAAGTGATGTGGGAGAGATTAGTTGCCCCGGATGAGAAAAACCGCGTAGTCCTGAAATCCAACCCGATGCTCGTAAAAACCGGCGAGCACAATGTTCTTATCGACCCCGGACTCGGAAACAAATATAACGAAAAACAGGTTAAAATTTGGAAAATCAAAAACGAACCTTCAGTAATCGATTCGCTCGCCCAAATAGGGATGACCCCCGACGACATCGATATCGTCGTTGCGACACACCTGCATTTCGACCATATGGGAGCATCGACGAGATGGCAGGAGCCGGGCGTGGCCGTTCCGGTTTTCAAGAACGCGACGCATTATATCCAGAGAGGGGAATGGGAGGACGCGACACACCCCGATGTCCGAACGAAAGGGACTTATTTCCTAGAGAACTACGTCCCGCTGATGGAAGCTGGGTTGGTCGAGCTAATCGACGGCGACGTCGAGATAGTCCCCGGAATAAGCGTCGAGGTTACCGGTGGCCACACGAAGCACCATCAAATAGTTTTTGCAAGGTCGAGAGGGGAAACGGCGGTCTATTTCGGAGGTATCGTATCGTCGATAAATCACGTGAGAATAGCCTATACGATGGGTTTCGATTTATACCCGGTAGAAATAATGCAGAAGCGCCGCGAGTTATATGAACGCGCAATCGCCGAGAACTGGCTGGTGTGCCTCGAACACGACCCGGACTACCCGGCGATACATATAAAATTCGACGGGAAGCATTATTCGTATGAACCGTATCAGTTTTAACGGTGCCCGATATCGAAGGTGCGAATAATTAGCGGTTTGCAGCGTAACCGACCACCGAATTCATGGAGGTTTAATGCCAAGGATTATATTTTTGTCTCTGATTGCCGTTTGTTTCTCCGTTTGTAGCATTCTCGAGGCGAGTCGAATCGAAACACTGAAAGAAGAACTTTCGCTCTGGATGCCGCGGATTACCGGGGTTACCGCGCCGGATACCGCGATTTCCGGTAGAGCGAGAAAAACCGATAGTTTCAAGACCGGTGTCGGACAGGTCATTCGCAAATTCGGTCTCCACGGAGAGAATGTGAGGGCATTACTCGAATCGACGGACGATGAAATCGTTCTTGGATACTACAATCCCGATACTGTTCTCGTAATCGACAGAGACACAACGATTTACGCGAACATAATCCTTCTGAACAATGCCCAACTCATTATCAGAGACTGTGTTTTCACATACAAGGGGAATATCGTGGCGACCGGCAACTCGCGCCTCATTGTCGAGGACGCCGACTTCATCCTGCCGCAGGATTATATCTATCAATTTCAGTTCATCGTCGTCGATTCGGCGGGGATCGAATATCGCAACTCGCGCATAAATAGCTCTCTTCTCCCATTCGGCGCGGGCGTCACGCACCGGGCGTTTTTCGAGATGGACAGCGTGGAAATGGACGCCGCGTTCATTACGTTTTTGCTTATGGAAAACAGCCGCATCGATATAAACCACGCGAACGGCGCGGGCGAGTTCGTCGTTCTCGGCGATTCGTGCAGCCTTCATATCGCACACAGCGACACGGTTCTTATCTGGCTCGGTTTCCCGAAAAACTCCTCCGGCGAGGTTCACGGTTCGTTCGGAATGGGTGATTATGTCGAGAGTTACTCTTTCCCCGACTCCACCTGCACAGGGATTAGCTATTCAATCGAACTCGACAGCCTTAGCGGGTTGATTCTCGCCACAATGGCGGAAGACAGCACCGAGGTCGTAGTCTATGATGCCGACCTCCAAAGCTGCGGAAATATCTTTTATAACAACTGGGTGGACACAATTTCTGGCCTTGTGGATGGCTCGCACTACGACGATTTTTCACCGCACCTTCCAGGACGCACATTGAGGCTTGTGAACAGTTCTGTCAAAGCGTGGAACCTGTATCCATACGAGAATACCGAGATAACTTTGCAAAGCTCGATATTTGGGGAATTGTGTTCGGATAGCTTAGCACAAACGACAATAATGAACGCCACCTGCGATGGAATGGGCGGGCATGTCGGCGCTGGCGGCTCGGCGACATTTATTATGTTCTATTCGACCCTTTTTACCGATGCTCTTATGGAACGGAATTCGATGTCTATGCTGCTTTATACGAGTTTCGTCAGGGGAAATCTTATCGCACGCGACCGCGCGGTAACGCTGCTCTATAATACCGTTCTCGTAAATCCCATTCAGGTCTATGATTCTGCGGCTGTGATGGAGATTACCGTGAATCAACCGTCTCCGGCGTGGATAGACGATACGCTTTCGATTGGAGGCACCGCGACAATGCATCGCGGCCCAGACTCGCCATTCAGTTTCGAGGGATACCGGATGGAGTATGCTTCGGTCGACGACACGACGACATTTTTCCCGCTGACAAGCATCGTCACGACGCCGGTCCATAACAGCGAGCTATGCGCTTTCCCGACCTACGGCCTCGATGTAGGCAATTATTTGATAAGAATATGGTATTTCTTTTCGGCTTATACCAGCCACGATAGTCTGTGTTTTGATAATTCAGTATATTTGAGTTACAACACCGGAATAGACGAGAGGGGAGTGCCATCAGATTTGGCACTGGATATTTATCCAAACCCGTTCAATTCGGTGGTAAATATCGATATCCGGGGCGTCGGCGCGCACCGTTCCGGTGCGCGGAGGCAGATTGCCGAAGTAAAGATTTTCGATATAAACGGGCGTTTGGTCGGCAATCTGCCTCCGCCCTGCACTAAATCCGGGGGAGAATTCGGGATTTGTTCGGAGAATCGGTGTTCGGATTTAGTGCAGGCGCCGACGCCCCTTATCTGGCAACCCGATAAATCCCTCGGTTCCGGTATTTATCTAATTCGAACGAAGATAGACGGTATCGCTTTAACGCGCCGTGTATTGTATTTGAAATAGCTTTTTACGGCGTTTTGTTATTGGATTTCATTTGTAGTTTGCGTAGGTTTCGTTTAACATTTATGCATGAGAAAGAAAAACAAGCCATTTCTCAATGCGCATGCACTTAAAAACGATTGGTTAAGTGGGTATTGCGGAGAGTATAATTAATACGATAGCCAGATACGCGACTTATATAGCGCAACTGGCGGCCGTTCTGATTATCGTGGCAGGTATGGTCGGCGCGGTTTATTATTATATACGGAACCGCATTAAACGCATATCGGATTACAAACCGGTATTGGAAAGCCGGCTCGAATTGGGACATACCCTTTCTCTCGGTCTTTCGTTTTTAATTGGCGCGAGCATTCTAAAAAGCGCCATCGCGCCGACCTGGGACGACATCGGCAAACTTGCGGCTATAATCGCGTTGCGGACAATCCTAAACTATTTCCTTACGAGGGAGATAAAAACGCTGGGACAGGATATCCCGCGATAGAAAAGACCCTATGGCACAGACACTTATCGAACAGCACGGCCTTTTCGGTTGCGTCCAGTGCGGTCGGTGCGTCGCCGGATGCCCGATTTCTATCCGAACTGCACTGAACACGAGAAAACTCATCTATCAGAGCCTTCTCGAAAGCAAAAAACGTGTCCAGTCGCCGGATATCTGGTGCTGCACAACTTGCAAGACCTGCTCCGACCGCTGCCCGAAGGGTGTCGAGATTATGGAATATATCGTCGCACTGCGAAGATATCAGGTCGAACGCGGGAAAATCGAGCCGACCGCCCGCAACGCTCTCGAGAGCATTCTCAAGCACGGCAACCCATGGGAACGCGCCCGTGAAAAACGAACCGAGTGGATTACCGACGACCTCGACGTCCGGATTCTCGAGGAGGGCGAATCGACGGACGTTCTGCTTTTTGTCGGCTGCACACCGGCTTACGACCCCGAGGCTCAAAAATCCGCGCGTGCGCTGGCGAAATTGCTGAATAAGGCCGGTGTCGATTTCGCTATTCTCGGGACGGCCGAATCCTGCTGCGGCAACGAGGTCGAGCGTATGGGCGAGGAGGGCTTGTTCGAGATGCTCGTCGAGGAGAACACCGAGCTTTTCTCGAAATACAAATTCAACAGAATCGTAACGATTTCGCCGCATTGTTATAACACGTTCAAGAACGAATACACGGCGCTTGATTTTGAAATCATCCATTACACGCAACTGTTGCAAGAGCTTATCGAAAGCGGCGCCCTGAAATTCGATGGCAAAATCGGCGAAAATGTTATTTTCCACGACCCGTGTTTCCTCGGCAAACAGAACGCGGTTTTCGACCCTCCGAGATTCGTCCTGCAGAGCGCTCTCGAAAACGAATTGCTCGAGTTCGATAGGAATAGAGAACGGAGTCAGTGCTGCGAGGGCGGGGGCGGCCGGATGTGGATAGAGGTCGAATCGGATATAGAACGGACCGCCGAAGAGCGCGTTAAGGACGCCGAATACTTCGGCGCGGAGATTATCGCCACGAGCTGCCCGTTCTGTATGCTAACCCTGTCCGACGCCGTCAAAACGACCGGATTAGAGGATAAACTGCGGGTGATTGACATTAGCGAGATTTTAATTATCGACTATTAATTAAAAACTGGAGGTCCTATGAACAGCATAGTTTGCATCAAACGGGTGCCGGAGACCGCCGAGGCGACGCTCAAAATCGCCTCCGACAACAGGCGCCTCGAGGAGGAAAACCTCGTGTTCGCTATCAACGAGGCCGATAATTACGCACTCGAACAGGCGCTTCTGCTTCAGGAGGAATTCGGCGGCGACATTACAATCGTCTCGGTCGGCCCGGAGAAAACCGATGAGATTATTCGTATGGCGCTCGCAAAAGGCGCGACCAGCGCGATACGCATAACCCCCACCGATATGGCCGAACTCGACCCGTTCGCCGTGGCTTCCCTTATCGCAAACGAGGTCGAAGACCTCGATTACGACATAATTTTTACCGGTTGTGTCGCGAGCGACGACGGTTTCAGTCAGGTCGGGGTTACGCTCGCCGAAATACTCGGTATCGAGCATATATCGATGACAATCGAGATGGAGGCCGGCGAGGACGGCGCTACCGTCAACCGAGAACTCGAGGGTGGCTTGATGGCGAAATACGATGTTAAATACCCGGCGGTCGTAACGATACAGACTGGTATCAACGAACCGCGCTACGCGTCTATTCTCGGTATCAAGCGGGCGTCGAGCAAGGAAATCCGGGTCGTCGATTCCGTCGATATCGGCGGTAAAAGGGTTAATCTGGAGAAGATATATTTCCCGCCGCCGGGGAAGATGGCCGAGATTATCGAGGGCGGCCCGGACGCAGTAGCCGAGAAAACCTGCGAAATCCTTAAATCGAAAGGATTACTATAATGGCAAACGAAATTTTCGCAATCGCCGAACACTGGGACGGCGAACTAACCGACTCTACGTTCGAGATTTTGACCAAAGCGAGGCACGCCACTGCGGAAATCGGCGGCTCCGTTAGCGCCGTTTTACTCGGAAGCAATGTGGACAACCTCGCCGATAAACTCAAAACC
>Ga0180301_10001026_pt1 | contig 21833 bp, 19 predicted proteins | sample GuaBasSediGuay16_FD_121797 | JGI IMG/M metagenome (GOLD analysis project Ga0180301, IMG submission 121797) | Subseafloor sediment microbial communities from Guaymas Basin, Gulf of California, Mexico - Guay16, Core 4569-2, 12-15 cm | ecosystem: Environmental > Aquatic > Marine > Hydrothermal...
CAAATGTCAAATGACCAAGTAGGAGTGAGACTCGGACAAAGCTGCCTGTATCTATTGCTCGTCCCTTCTATACGCTGCTCTACGAGCCACTTTTTGGCATTGAGGCATTTGGATTTCATTTGGCATTTGTCATTTTTGATTTATCCGAGTTAAGTATAATGTCTAGTGTCTAGGTCATCCATGTAAGCATTAGGTGCTCATTTTGCCTCTGGCCTAATGCCTAAAGCCCATCATGGGTTTTTGATATTCCCTTCTATCCATCAGGACTAAAGCTTGGGAGCTGAGGTAACTTAATCCACTTGTTGAAATAGAAAGTATAGTCCCCGGTTTTTGTGGGAGTGATCTTTCGATAGACCACATTCCCGTTTTCATCCACATCCTTTATCACAATGCGTTTGTCCAGAACCGCTGTCCATTTGCTGACATACAGGAAGGTATAGGGTTGCTCATGGGCAATGATCTCATGGAGTTTGTGACAATAGGCCACCTGTTTTTCATGGTTGTATTCCTGACGGATCTTGATGATAAGGTCATCGGCTTCCTTGTTTTTAAATCCCACGAAATTGAGCTGATAGGGATGGGTTTGGCTGGAATGCCATATTTGGTAAAGATCCGGCTCTATGCCCATCTGCCACCCCAGAATCACGGCATCGAAATCCGCCTTGTCGATACGCTCCTGGATGAACACAGACCACTCCAGTACATCAGTGCGCACATCAATGCCTATTCGTTTCCAGGCATCCTGCGCAATGGCCAACACGGCCTTGCGTAGGTCGTTTCCACTGTTGGTGATGAGGGTAAACTGCATCCTTTTTCCATCCTTCTCCAGCCATCCCTCCTTATTCCGCCTCCATCCGGCCTGCGCCAGTAATGCAAGGGCACCTTCCGGGTCATACGGCACGGGCTTTATATTGTGATTATAATAGTCTGTCTGTTTGACAAAGGGTCCTGTTATCCGCTCTCCTTGACCGTATAAGACATATCTTATGATCTCATCCACATTAATGGCCATACTGAGGGCGAGCCGAACCCGCCTGTCCTTAAAAGGCTCCCGCCGCATGTTATAACCTATGTAGGTGTAGCCGAATGAGGTGCCGGAAAAACTCTGGAACCTGGGGTCCTGTGTAAGCCTTGCCACCTGGTGAGGCTGGACACCGTAGCTATCCACTGTACCGGCGTAAAACTCCATTTCTTGGGTGAGCAGGTCTGGAATGATTCTGAACACATACTCCTTATAATTCGGAGGGCCTTCCCAATACTGCTCAAAGCGGTCCAGGATGATATATTGGTCCGCCTTCCACTCCCTGAATACAAATGGCCCGCACCCAATGGGGTGGCGGTTAAAGCGGCTCTGCCTGATGGAAAAGGTGTTTGGGTCCATTCCTCGCTCTAGGGCCTCTTTTCTAAGGGCCTTTTTATTAAGCAGGTGCTCGGGAAGGATCCCGATACCCCATGTGCCAAGGGCAGGGGAGTAAAGGCGTTTGTACACCACCTTAACAGTAAGGGAATCCACCACTTGGACTTCCTTTACTGGCTCATAGTCTGCTATGCGGGGTGAAAGATTCTTAGGGTCCATGATGGCCTTATAGGTGAAGGCAACGTCGCGGGCAGTAAAGGGATGGCCATCATGGAATCGTACATTCGGTCGCAGGTGAAAGACGATTACAGGATTGTGCTCGGTGGCAGGGAGAAGTTTGCGGGCAAGGCGTTTGCGCTGCTCGGGCTCCAATGAAGGCAAGGCCGTGAGATATCTCCAGCCCTCAAAAGAGGAAAAATAATGCTTCCCTAACAGGGCGGTGAGGTTTTTAAAGAGATCCTGATCCACTTGCTCGAGGGTCAACTTAATGCGTGCCGGGGCGTGGACACTCACTGTTACCTGTTTCTTCCCCACCTTGGCAGATGTGGTAAAGTCCTTGGGCGGCAAAAGCTCTATCTTCTTTATGAGGCCAAGGGTGGTGCGCAGGGCCGGGTCAGGGGCTTTCTCAGGATCGTAGGTTTTCAAAAATGTAAAGAGCTCCTGTGCGTTGGCACGGCCCAGCCCGGGCACGAGGGCCTCTTGGTTCACGTAAAAGAATGCCTCTTCATAAATTTCCCAAGACCTGGCCAGCCTGCCCCGGAAGCGGAGATTTTCATCCCTGTCAATGAGCCCTTCAAATACGAGGGATTCGATCTGGCTGCTGGCTGAATCGGCCGAAAGGATGGGGTTGAGGATACTGGCATCACCTATGGAGGCCGTGACATATTGCACCAGACGTTGGGGATTTCCTCTTGTCTGCTCCTCGTAAGTGGGAACCCAGAGATAGGATTGGAGGAGAAAAAGGATCAATAGGATTGGGATAAGCACAAGGAGGCGTTTAATGGTCATTTCTCTACAACCGTTTTTTTTGGAGTTTCCCCAATATAATCAAGAAATTGAACTTAATGCTTCACGCCATGGGAGTCAAGCTAAAATGGGTGGAAGGAAATGACATAGGTAGCAGGTGCATATTCGGTACACAGCCCCGTAATCGATAAGGGGGATAAGAGCTTATAGTGATCGACTTTTACTGTAACAGGAGTTATATTTCGCTATGCAAAAGCCTAACAAAATTATCAAACCTAGACAGCGAGGGGGAAATGAACCAGATTGTTCGAAGACTGGGCATGGTTTTCTCGGCAGGGGCCTTGGGCGGGCTTGTGAACAGCTTGGCTGTCTGGTTTTTCGGGGCCAAAGGAATCACAGCCAGCCTGGGGGTTAATATGGCGCCGCATCTGACGGCCTCCTGGCTTTATCCCCGGATCGTCTGGGGCGGGATATTTGGGGCCCTATTTCTTGTTCCCATCCTGCGCGGGTCGATTTTTTGGCGGGGATTGCTTTGGAGTCTTGGGCCAACGGCGGTTCAGCTGCTTGTGGTCTTTCCCACAAAGGCAGGTAAAGGGATGATGGGGTTCGAGCTAGGCACCTTGACGCCCGTATTTGTGTTATTTTTCAATTTTGTATGGGGATTTTTTGCAGCCCTGTGGCTCACAGCTACCAGGGATTAGAATAGACCCAGCCCCCACCTCTGCTTGAACTTATGGGTCAGGCTCGAGGCCGGGGCTGAGCTCACTAGGTTCCCATGTGCCAGGAGGATAAATAGGTCTTTTGCTCTTCAGTGAGGGTGTCTATTTGCACGCCTAGGGATTCCAGTTTTAGCCTTGCAATCTCTTTGTCAATTTCCTCAGGTACCCGGTAGACCTTCCTTTCCATTCGCTCATGGTTTTTGGTCATATACTCTGCGCACAATGCCTGATTGGCAAAACTCATGTCCATAACACTGGAAGGATGGCCTTCAGCAGCAGCTAGGTTGATGAGGCGGCCTTGTCCCAAGAGATAAACCCTGTGACCGTTTTCCAGGGTATATTCCTCAACAAATTCCCGGATTGGCCTTTGGGCCACCGAGTGCTCTTTGAGGCCCGGCAGATCCAGCTCCACATCAAAGTGCCCGGAATTGCAGATAATAGCCCCGTCTTTCATCTGCAAAAAGTGCTCGGCCCTGATCACGTTGATGTCACCAGTAAGTGTGCAGAAGAAATCTCCCAAGGGAGCGGCCTCTTCAATAGGCATGACCTGGTAGCCGTCCATTACCGCTTCAAGGGCCCTAAGGGGATCCACTTCGCACACGATTACATGGGCGCCTTGGCCTTTTGCCCGGGCAGCCACACCCCTGCCGCACCATCCATACCCGCTCACCACAAAGGTGCTGCCTGCCAGCAACCGGTTGGTGGCCCGGATGATGCCATCAATGGTGCTTTGGCCCGTGCCATAGCGATTGTCAAAAAGGTGTTTCGTGTTTGCGTCATTAACCGAGATCACAGGAAACTGTAATACCCCGTCTTTTTCCATGCTTCGGAGGCGAATGACCCCAGTGGTGGTCTCTTCCGTACCTCCTAATACCTGAGACAGAAACTGTTTTCTCTCATCTTGAGACAGCCCTTTGCCCCAGGCAGCCACTGAGGGCTCAAGGTCATCCCATTTCTCAAGGGCGATGAAATGGATGGAGCTTACAAGATCGGCTCCGTCATCCATGGTCAAGTGGGGCTTGTGCTTTAGTGCTGAGAGGATGTGACTGTAATAGGTCTTATGGTCCTCCCCTTTGATGGCGTACACGGGGATTTCATGATCCGCCACAAGGGCGGCGGCCACATCATCCTGGGTTGATAGGGGATTGGAGGCGCAGAGGACTAGGTCTGCACCGCCTGCCTTTAGTGTCCTCATCAGCATGGCGGTCTCAGTGGTCACATGAAGACATGCCGATAGTTTGATCCCTTCAAGAGGTTTCTCATTTGAAAACCTCTCTCTAATCATCCGCAATACGGGCATACTCATTTCCGCCCATTCAATCCTCAGCCGTCCTTTTTCAGCCAGTGTAATATCTTTGATGTCGTAATCCATAAGAGCTCCTCACGGTATTAAGTTTTCGAGAATATAGTGACGGAAAATTCTCTCACTGTGTTGTTTGTCATTAGTCATTAGTGATTTTGACATTCATGCCTTAAGGTTTTCCTTGGGCCTTTAGCCTTTGACCTTTCACCTTATGCCTTGCGTCCCAAGCCTTAGTATGTCATGAAATTGCCCTTTTCAGGTCTTCCACCAGGTCGGTCTTCTCCCATGTAAATTCGGGTAGTTCCCTGCCGAAGTGGCCGTAATTGGCCGTTTTCCTGTAAATGGGCCTTAGGAGATCCAGTCTTTCTATAATGGCAGCGGGACGGAGATCGAATTTCTTGAGCACAAGCTGGGTAAGCTCCTGGCTGGATACAACCCCGGTGCTGTACGCCCCCACCATAACCGAGACCGGGTGTGCCCGGCCTATGGTGTATGCCACCTGGATCTCGCATTTTTCCGCCAGCCCTGCTGCCACAATGTTCTTTGCAATATAGCGGCACATATAAGAGGCACTTCGGTCCACTTTTGTGGGATCCTTGCCTGAAAAGGCCCCCCCACCGTGGTATCCGAAGCCTCCATAAGTGTCCATAATGATCTTTCTACCTGTCAGCCCACAGTCTCCCAATGGGCCGCCCACCACGAACCGGCCTGTGGTGTTGATGAAGTACTGGGTATTCTTGTCCAGCATATCGTGGGGAATCACAGCCCGTATAACTTCTTCAATGATAGCTTCCTTGAGGGTCTCGTAGTTCACGTCAGGGTCGTGTTGCGCTGCAATGACTACCGTGTGGACCCGAACGGGCTTGCCCTCCACATATTCAACAGTGACTTGTGATTTGCCATCAGGCCTTAGCCAGGGAAGCTTGCCCGATTTTCTCACATGTGCAAGCCTTCGGGTGAGGTTATGGGCCAGATAGATGGGCATGGGCATCAGTGAGGGTGTATCAGTACAGGCGTAGCCGAACATAAGACCTTGGTCGCCTGCACCTTGTTCTTTATATAGCCCTTTGCCGTTTACGCCTATTGCGATGTCAGGAGACTGTTTGTCAATGCTTGAGAGCACTGCACAAGTTTGCCAATCAAAGCCCATGGAGGAGTTGTTATACCCAATATCTTTAATGGTCTCACGGACCACATCGGGCATATCCACATACGCACTAGTGGTAATCTCCCCTGCGATGATTGCCATGCCCGTGGTGACTAATGTTTCACAAGCAACCCTTGCATGTTTGTCCTGTTCCAGTATCTTGTCTAAAATGTGATCAGATATCTGGTCAGCTATCTTGTCTGGATGCCCCTCTGTTACGGACTCAGACGTGAAAAGGAAATTGGATGATTTCATCTTATATGCTCCTTTCAAGTATTAGGTATATTGATTGTTTCACTTTCTCTTTAGGATTTGATTGTCGATAAGCCGCGTGTGACCAACCTTAACCGCTAGTGCCAAAAGGGCCTCTTGATCAATACGGTCCATGTCTTCAAGGGTCACTGGATCGCAGATGCTCACATAATCAATCTCAGTGAAAGGGTGTTCTTTTATTAAGGCCTCCACTGCTCGGACAATGGCTTTGGCATCGGTTTCCCCTTTTCTGAGCATTTCATCGGCCAATTCCAAGGACTTTTTAAGGGAAAGTGCTGAGGGCCTTTGCTCTTGGGTAAGGTAGGCGTTTCGCGAACTCATGGCAAGGCCATCTGCCTCCCGCACAGTGGGCACGCCGATGATCTGGATATCCATGTTCAAGTCCATGACCATTCTGCTGATTACCGCCAGTTGCTGATAATCCTTTTGGCCGAATATGGCAATATGTGGCTTGGTTATGTTGAAGAGCTTACACACCACCGTGGTAACGCCGTCAAAATGGCCAGGTCTGGACAGGCCACAAAGGTGTTGTGTCAGCTTTTCGACCTTTACAGTGGTCTGAAATCCTTCGGGATACATTTCCTCTACCGGAGGCATAAATACTATGTCCACCCCGACACTCCGGGCCTTTTCCAGATCGCCCTCTGGATCCCTTGGGTATCTCTCATAGTCCTCCGACGGGCCGAACTGGGTGGGATTCACGAATATGCTTATGATTAGCTTGTTTGCATGCCTTTTCCCTACCCTCATGAGTTCCAGGTGGGCCTCATGGAGGTAGCCCATGGTAGGTACAAGGGCGATGGTATGGCCTGCTGAGCGCATGGCATCAGCAACACTTTGCATCTCGCGGACTGTTTCAATTATTTTCATGGCAGGTCCCCGTGTAATTAGATTTTGATATTATCCCAGATTATGCGCTAATATTTGAAATTGGTCCCTGGGGTAATATGATACATTGTCGCAATACCACTCGACTAGTGAAGGGTAATGGAACATTCCCTCCGCTACGTTCGCTACGCCATCCGTGGCTCCGCTCACTGCGGATTTTGTCTCCTTCGCTCTCCTGCTCAAGAGCCAAAATACGCCGCTTCGGGAACATCCCATTACCCCACCTCACTTCGGTTGTCATTCGCCCATAATCTGGGATTATGCCCTGGCCTCTTTTGGGCTGGCCGGAAGGACTTTATAAAGTCCTGTCTAGACAGCGTGTTTTTCTCTTGAGCTAAGGGGTACATAGTACTGGGTCCCTGTGCGTATGGCCATAATTTCCCTTACAAGATCATCCAGATCTTCGGGTATGTTCACAAAATCAATGTCTGAGGCGTTTACTACCAATAATGGCGAGTCAGAGTAATGGAAGAAAAACTCGTTAAAGGCCTGATTAATGGCATCCAAGTATTCCCAGGCTAGCCCCTTTTCGTATTTCTTGCCCCGTTTTTTGATCCGCTCCATCAGTACTTCAGTTCGCGCCTGAAGAAAGATCACCAAATCAGGAGTGGCCACCTGCTGTTCAAGAAGACGGAATATCTGATCATAGAGCCAAAATTCATTTTCATCAAGGTTGACACTGGCAAATAACCGGTCCTTTTGGAAGAGGTAGTCAGCAATAACTACTTTTTTAAAGAGATTCATCTGCCCGATCTCAGTACTTTGCTGATACCTCCTTAAAAGGAAAAAGAGCTGGGTTTGAAATCTGAATTTTTGGGGATCCCGATAAAAGTCGGGGAGAAAGGGATTGTCTTCTGTGCGTTCAAGTAGGGCTATGCCGTTCAGCCGTTCAGAAAGTAAGGTCGCGAGGCTGGTTTTTCCGACCCCTAGAGGACCCTCTACCACAATATATGTATGTCTTACTTCTGGCATTGGTTTGTCCGGAAATCAAGTACCTATTTGAAGGGATAGTGGTTTATTCAAAAGCATTACAACCTAGCATTTCGTTAGGATATTGTCAACTTAAGGGCATTTGCCAAACATATGAATTCATCCGGCTCCAGGGTTTCGGCCCTCCTGGAGGGATTGATCCCGCAGGATTCCATAGCCGCAAGCAGTGTTTCCCTGTCCCAAGTCCCTGGCGCTCCCAGCAGAGCATTTATAAGGGTTTTACGTCTCTGGGAAAAGGCTGGTTTGACCACCCTACGAAGTTCTTTGTCAGAGACAGGGGCATGTGGCCAGGGGTGGTTGAAATCGAGTTCCACTACCATGGACTCCACCTTGGGTCTTGGCACAAAGGAGCCGCTTGAGACCTTGAAAAGCTTCCTGGCTCTGGCCCTGTAGCGGAGCATAACGGTTATGGCCCCATAGGATTTGCTCCCCGGCCCTGATATGAGCCTTTCAGCAAATTCGCGCTGAAACATCAAAATAGCTCGGTCCATACACTGCCGGTTGGCAACGAGCTTTGCCACAAGTGGTGATGAGATATTATAAGGCAGATTGCCTAAGGCCAGAATCTTGGTTTCAAAGAATTCTTTTAACTCCTCAAAGTCTAGCTTTAGGATATCCCCTAGAATCAGGGTGACATTGTTGAGGGATTCCTGATGAAGTATCATCTCAAGCCTCTTGAAGAGCTCTGGGTCCTTTTCAATGGCAACCACGTGCCTTACGATTCGGGCCAACGCAATGGTGAGCGCGCCCATACCCGGTCCTATTTCCAGTACGGTATCCGAAGGGCCAAATCGGCTATGTGCGATAATCTTTTGGGCAATGGATCTATTGACCAAGAAGCACTGACCGAGCCTTTTTTTTGGATGAAAGACCATATGCTGAGGGGCACGACTATGGTCGTTCAATGATAAGCCCTCCCTTTTTGGAGGCTTTTGATTTTTTTATTTTTCTAAAGAGCAAGACAGACAGGATATATGATATGGGAGCGAGCGCTATGCCTATTAGGATGCCTCCCACAAGGAAGGCCAGGGCAAACACGCTTCCTGTCTCCAGGATCGTTTCCGCCACCTTAAGGAATGAATGACCCTGTTGAACAGAATTAAGGATTCTCGAAAATAGGGCCTTGTGTTCTGGAAGGCCTAGTAGAACAGCACCAAATTTGTAGCTGTAAAAATAGAAGAAATACCAATCAAAGGGATTGCTGACCCAGGTTCCTATTGCGGCGGTGAGCTTGCTTGCCTTGAAACAGAGGGCCAATGCCACGGCCAATGCGGTCTGAAAAGGGATGATGGGCAGAGAGCCGGCAAAGACCCCTAGGGCCATGCCCATGGCAAGCTCCTCTGGCTGGCCTCGGAGTCGGCGAAGCCGCAAATAGTAATAACGAGCAGTCCTGGTTGGTTCCACAGAGGTAATCCTTTTTTGTCATCAAAGACTAAAGGGGTTTGCCTGGCAAAGGCACGGCCCTTTTACATTATGAACGTTCTGTTACAACTTCGTCAATGGGATACCTGGACCTAACATCAATCGTATAATCGGCTCGCTCTCCTTTCAGGAGCCTGTGATACCCTGCAACCGCAATCATGGCACCATTGTCTGTGCAGTACTCAGGCCGTGGCCACATTACGCTAATCCCTCTTTTGGTAGCTTCTTGCAAGAATTTTGCCCGCAGCCTTGAATTGCATGCTACCCCTCCTGCAATGCATATGCGTGTGGTTCCAGTTATTTCTTGGGCCTTCATCGCCTTATGGATCAGGATATCTATAACAGATTCCTGAAAAGAGGCGGCCAGGTCATTCACGGTGATGTCCGGCGTTGTGGCCCCTCCGGCGCTTTGCCATTTTTTTATGAACAGGGCTACCGCTGTTTTCAATCCGCTAAAACTGAAATCCAATGAGTCTTTGGAAAGATAGGCCCTCGGAAAGGCTATTTTTGAGGGGTCTCCTTGTTTTGCCATGTTGTCAAGTACCGGGCCTCCCGGGTATCCGAGTCCCAACAGCTTGGCTACCTTGTCAAATGCCTCGCCGGCCGCATCATCCAGGGTTTGACCAAGCAGCCGATAGGAGCCGAAGTCTAGCACGTGGTAAAGGCTTGTGTGCCCTCCGGAAACGGTCAGACACACGAAAGGGAAGGGAGGGGGATTGTCCTCCAAAAAAATGGAGAGAATATGTCCTTCCAGGTGATTTATGGCCACATATGGAAGGCCCGTGACATAGGACAGGGCCTTGGTATAGTAAAGGCCCACTAGAAGAGATCCAATAAGACCTGGGCCCACAGTCACTGCTAATCCATCAAGATCATGTGGGGCTATTCGGGCCCTGGCAAGTGCCTCCTTTACCACAGGGAGGATGTTCTTGATATGTTCCCGAGAGGCTAGCTCTGGAACCACACCCCCATGGGGGTGGTGGAGACTGACCTGCGAATGAACCACATTGGACAGCACGGCGTGTCCGTCACGGACCACAGCAGCTGATGTGTCATCGCACGATGTGTCAATACCCAATACATACATTTCATTACAACAGGTGTTAGCTTTCAGCTATCAGCGGTCAGCAAGATCTTTCCAGCTTCCTTGCCTCCTAGCCTATGCTCTGTGAGCTACTAGCCTTCCTTTGCCTGGAATTTTTTCTTGATTCTATCCCACTTACCTTCCTTTTCCACTTGTACCAAAATTACCGAGATATTGTCTCCCCCACCGCCTTCATTGGCCTCGTCAACAAGGATCTGCGTTTTTCTCTCAAGGGATGTCTCTGGGTCGCTTAAGACAAGCTGGATAGCGGATTCCTCTACATAGTTGGTCAGCCCGTCGGAGCACAGAAGAAGCAAGTCTCCTGGTACCGGCCGGATAGGGTTGATGAAGGCCTCGACCGTTTCTGCTATGCCCAAGGCCCTTGTGAGGGCGTTTTTGGCAAAGTACTTTTCCGCCTCAAGGTTAGGAAAGAATTTTTGTAGCTTAGTCTCCTCGGCCAGGCTATGGTCCTGGGAGACTTGAAGGAGTCTTTCATTATCAAAATGGTAAATACGGCTGTCACCCACATTGGCCGCCCAGAATGTATCCTTTTCATGGATAACCACGGCAATGGTGGATCCCATGCCGCGGTAATCAGGCTCCTTTTGAGCCTCGAACACGGCCAGATTAGCGAAATGAATCGAGTTTAGCAGGTGTCTGGCTATCTCGGGAAGGGATTCATCAAATTGGCGGAAAAAGGCAGGGGGGTCAGCCGCCCTCAGTCGTTGCCAATAGTCTCGCATGGTTGTGACCGCCAATTGGCTGGCCACCTCCCCGGCCCTATGGCCTCCCACGCCGTCAGCCAGTACGAAAAGGCCCAGTTCAGGGGCAAGCAGTATTCGGTCCTCATTCACCTTCCGTTTAAGCCCCACATGTGTTTTTCCTGCAGATTGAGTTTTCATGGTCTTTTCTCTGTAATTGTTACTAAAAAGGCTGCCATAACCAAGACCTATGAGGCATCGGCTGAACTTTGTCGGCGTACGATTTCATCCATCTTGGTCACCACTTTTTTCAATTGCTCCGCCATTTGGCTGGCACTTTGATAACGTTTTTCCCGATCCTTTTCCAATGCCTTGTCAATAATCTTTTCCACCACTGTGGGAATTCGCGGGTTGATGGATCTCGGAGAAGGATGGGGCTCATTAGCGATCTTGTACATAAGTGAGGTCATGTCTTCGGCCTTGAAGGGTTTTTGTCCTGTAAGGAGTTCAAACAAGACCACGCCAAGGGAGAAGATATCAGATCTACCGTCCACCTTTTTACCAGAGGCCTGCTCGGGTGACATATAGGCGGGGGTGCCCATGACCACACCAGTCTTGGTCTTGGATGAAGAGGTGATTCTGGCGATACCAAAGTCCGTTACCTTTACATCGTGCGTCTCTTTTAGGCGCATGATATTTGCCGGTTTGATGTCGCGATGCACCACATTCTTTTTATGGGCATAGTCCAGGGCTTCTGCCACCTTGGCGGTTATGTCCAGTACATCGCGGATGGGGAGGAGGTTTTCTTTCCTGGTGTATGGAAGGAGGTCCTCGCCTTCTAGATATTCCATGGCAATATAGGCAAGATCCTGCTCCTCACCGCAATCATAAATGGTTACAATATTAGGGTGGTTGAGGAGTCCGGCTGACTCAGCTTCTCGAAAGAAACGCTCTTTGATATCGGGCACCTCTCCTTCGTCGAATTCTGAAAGACTCAATGTTTTAATGGCCACGGTCCTTCGGATCTTCGGGTCTTCTCCTTTGTAAACCACTCCCATGGCTCCTCTGCCGATCTCTCCAATAATTTCATAACGTCCAAGGGTGGGCTTTGTACCGGTTTCTGCCATGGGGGCGGCTATTTCCCCTGGATGTTTGGTCCCACCGGTGCCGAAGATCAGTGTGGCTTCTGCCTGCTTCAGTTTGGGGATTCGTTCGTCCAAGTCTTTGAATGAACCCCCATCCTGCACAATAAGCTGATAAGTGGCCAGGGCCTTGGAAAACTGCCGTTTCCTTTCGTAATCCAATCCCAGGTTATATAAGAGATCCTTTACTCCTTCCTCTTCCAATGGAAGTTTACGGAATTTTTCAAAGGCAAGATCCAGCATGCCCTGTTGTTGAAAGGACAGGCCCAGCATCTTGTTGGTCTCTACTGAGTCCGCTTCCACCTTCTCTTTGGTCTTTTCTGTGATGAGAAAGCGCTTGGAAATTACAAAGAGGTACCCAAATACTAACAAAAAGAGATGAGGCGTGAGCCTAAGCCAGATGTTGGAGGCAAAAAACAGAATGATTCCAAGGGAAAAATATCCCACCAGTAGGCCCAGACTTGTAAGGGCGCCTGGCCCTGCTTTAAGGCGGGGTAAGAAGAAGGAGATAAAGAGACCAAAGACAATAAGCAGCCCCATTTCCAGGGCCGATATCCAAGCAGGATGGGCGATGAATCGCTGATTTAAAATATTGGCCACCGAGTTGGCTATAATCTCAATGCCTGGAAGGTTCCCCGAGATGGGGGTCACAAACCGATCGCCGATGCCCGGGACCGTGGGACCTATGATGACGATCTTGTCCCGAAACAGACTAGTTTGGATTTCATTCTTATAAATCTTTCGGAAAGGGGTCTGATGGAATGCTATGCCAGGGCCCTGGTTCCAATTGATCAGGGTCCTCATCTTGGGGTCCACTACTGGGACATGAACTGTGCTGGAAGGACTGACCTTCAGGTCTATGCCCTGGCCCAGTAGTACAGTGATATCTTGGTCTTTTAACCCCTTGTAAAGCCTTACAATTTCCATGGGTAAAGAAGGGAAGTAAATATCTTTCAGATACCCCAGTACATGAACCTGGTTCCTTACATAACCATCTTCATCAGGAAAAAGGTTTAAGTGTCCAATACCGGCCGCTGCCTGGGCAAAGCGGGGCAAAAGGGGCTTTAGCTTTGAAAACCATAGCATGGAAGACACGGCCCATTCATTGTTTGTGCCTTTAACAATTTTATATGCATGTTGGTGGACAGAGGGAGGTGCCTGGCTATCACTTGCTTCGCTTGTAACATCAAAATAAACGGGCAACACCACATTGCCAGCCTTTGAGATGGCATTGGCAAGCATGGTGTCGTGGTCAAGCGAATCAATGGCCTTGTTCAGCTCTTGAGAGAATCTTTTTCCCACAGCGAGTCTGGCCAGTCCGCTTTGTTCATACTTTTCTTTAAGGCTCTTAAGGGTTTGCAGTCCAGCACTATCTTCCGGCTCGGGAAAAAGGATATCTAGGGCGATTACCTTGGCCCCTGCCAGGGCAAGATTCTCTATGCCCTTGGCCAAGATGTTCCGCGGCCATGGAAAGCGGCCAAGTTCGGCAAGGTCGTCATCATCAATCGCCACCAATTCGATATCCGGGTTTCTTTGGGCAGGAGCGGCCAGCTTTGCCCTCAGGTCAAATGTCTTCATTTCAATACTGCCGGTGAAATCAAGGAGACCAGTGATGGTGATGAAAAGAAAAAACGCGGTCAGCACCACACCCACGAGCCAATCGGGCACTGTTTGTTTGGTCTTCATAAAGCGCTACCCCTGTGTTGGGCAAGAGGGGTTAGTGTCACATATTTGCATATGCGCTGGAATAATTTAGGGCCGATACCAGGTACAGCAAGGAGGTCCTCAATGCCTTGGAACCCACTGCTTTTTTGCCTTTGGGCGACAATGGCATAAGCAAGTTTGGGGCCAATACCAGGGATGGCCGTAAGCGCTTCAGCGGTCTCTTGATTCAGATCCAATTTCATTCCCAGGGTTACTCTATAAAAGGCATTCATTTTACCTCTTTTTACAGTGATTTCATGACCATCCTTGGCCTTTACAGTAACTGAATCAGAGCAATAAAGGATTTTCTCTAGGGTGTGGTGTTCAAGGGCCGGAGTTCCTTCCAGGCCTCCAGCCCTTTTGATGAGTTGGTCTAGAGAAGTTGGAGAGGAAAATGCATATACACCAGGCCACTTGACCACCCCATTTATGGATATATAGCAATACCCTCCAGGTGCTTCTGGGCCCTGAGGCGTGTAGGCACTCAGGCCTCCCAGCAGGCTGAGGCATACCATAAGGGCAGCGAACAACAAGTAGCCTGTCGTCCTTTTAATCACTGGGCTTCGGGTCACTGTCCAGTCCAAAGCTTGTGTGAAGTGTTCTTACGGCCAGTTCTGTATACTTTTCTTCAATGATGCACGAGATTTTTATCTCAGAAGTGCTGATCATCATGATGTTAATATTTTCTTTGGCAAGGGCATCGAACATCTTTTGGGCTACTCCGGCATGGCTTCTCATGCCCAAGCCCACAATGGACACCTTGGCAATGTTTTCATCGCCCATGACCCGCTCCGCCCCGATCTGTTCTGCCACATCTCTCACGAGCTTCATGGTTCTATGAAAGTCCGGCTTTGGCACCGTGAAGGTCAAATCAGTGCGGTCGTTTTCGCTGGGATTTTGGATGATCATATCCACAATAATCCCCGCCTCAAGGACAGGTTGAAAGATCTGGGAGGCGATCCCTGGGCGATCAGGAACTCCCTTGATGGTGATCCGAGCGTCATTTTTGTTGTATGTGACCCCAGAAACCACAATTTTTTCCATGTCTTTTGTCTCTGCCATAACCATCGTCCCTTTCTCATTGGTAAATGTTGATCTAACATGGATGGGAACATGATACTTGCTTGCCAACTCCACGGAGCGAATCTCAAGCACCTTTGCCCCGAGGCTGGCCATTTCCAGCATTTCCTCATAGGAAATGCTTTCCAGCTTTTTGGCCTTGGGACAGATATTGGGGTCTGTAGTATATACCCCATCGACATCAGTAAAGATTTCACATACATCGGCCTTAAGGGCAGCGGCCAAGGCCACAGCCGTAGTGTCTGAGCCACCCCGGCCCAAGGTAGTGATATTGCCGTTTTCATCAAGCCCCTGAAATCCTGCAACAGCAACGATCCTTCCCTTATCCAGTTCCTGCTGTACCCGTGCAGTATCCACTCCATGGATGCGGGCCTTGCCGTAAAGGGCGTCCGTGTGGATGACTACCTGAAATCCAAGGAGCGACCTAGCATCATATCCCATAGATTTCACGGCCATGGCAAACAGGGCCACACTAACCTGTTCCCCTGTGGCCATAAGCACGTCCAATTCCCGCGGATCTGGTTCCTTACACAGTTCGTGGGCAAGCTGGATGAGTCTATCTGTCTGCCCTGCCATGGCGGAAAGGACCACGACCATCTGGTTGCCCTGACGATAGGTGCCAATAACCCTGCGGGCTACAGCCTTTATTTTCTCTATATCAGCAACACTCGTCCCTCCGTATTTTTGTACAATCAAAGCCATGTCTACACCCCTGGGGGCCTCCTTCCATTTGTTTTATAATCTCAACGGCCCTGGAATGAAAGCCTGAAAAAGTAATATCCCGCTGCTTTTCATCCACAAAGGCCAATTCTACTCTTACGTGATGCGGGGGCAGGATTTCCGGCCAACGATCGGCCCATTCAAGAACGGCCACGCCACCCATATAAAAATATTCTTCCAGACCCGCAGCCAAAAAATCTGACAGATCTTGAAGCCTGTAAGCGTCCATGTGATAGACCGGTATCCGACCTTCATACACATTTACCAATGTGAAAGAAGGGCTAGTAACCAGGTTCTCAGACTTCACCCCAAGGCCTACTGCTAGGCCTTTGGTAAGCCAAGTTTTACCGGTTCCCAACTCACCAACCAGACCGATCACATCACCTTCTTTGAGCAGAGATCCAAGCTTTTTGCCCAACCCAATGGTGTCTGGGGCAGAAGAGGATCTCAATGTAACAGATTTTTGCTTTGCCAGACAAGTACCCACGTCAATCAAATGCCTTCAATTGGTCTTTTTTTCAACATTTAAAGGTTACTTTCTGTGTTACATGAGATCCAGATGAGGGGCCGGTGCTTCAAGAGGCCACTGATCTGAATAAAGGGAGCTTATGATGTAAGGGATTACATCAAGTAACTCCCCTGCCAAGATGCCCACCTTCCCCACTTGTTCTGCAAGCCAATCCGCGGCCAGCCCATGTATATAAGCCCCGGCTACTGCGGCCTTGTCCAAAGGCCAGCGGCGGGCCAGAAATCCCCCAATCAACCCTGTGAGCACATCACCTGCCCCTCCACTGGCAAGGACCGGGTTTCCAGTGGGGTTGACGTGTATTCCCCCTCCTGGCAATGCAATGAGGGTTCCGGCTCCCTTGAGGACCAGGACACATTTGTGGGCCTTTACAAAATCACTGGCTGTGCTAATCCGGTTAGCCTGGATTTCACCAGTAGTTTTCCCTGTCAAGCGGCTCATTTCACCTGGATGGGGTGTAAGGATCGCTTGCTCGGCACAATTGGAAAGCACCTCCAGCCTGCCCACAAGGGTGTTCAGACCGTCGGCGTCGATCACCATGGGTAGCTTGCAACGGGAGACAAGGTCTCTGACAAGCTCCACTGTCTCAGGGTGAGTGGAAAGACCAGGGCCAATGGCAAGGGCTGTCTTACCTTCCATAAGTTCCTCTATAAGGGGCAAGGCCTTTATGGAGAGGGTTTGCTCCGAGGTCTCAGGAGCCGGTGCTGTCATGGCCTCTGTGAGTTTTTCTTCAAGGATGGGGTTCAGACTTTCAGGCACTACCACCGTGACCAATCCCGCCCCAGCCCTCACTGCCCCAAGGGCTGCCAATGTGGCCGCACCTGTCTTTCCCGGCGAGCCGGCCAAGATAAGAAGATGGCCCCTGTGTCCCTTATGGATATCCTCCTTGTCTTCCACGAGCAGGTCTTTGAAATCTTCTGGAACTGTAAGGCGATATTGCCCTGGCACACTCTGGGCTACTGCCTCTGGTATGCATATATCTATCCTCACGAGTCGGCCTACCAGGTCTTTTCCGGGAAAGACCACCTGACCGATTTTGGGCAGTCCAAAGGTTACCGTGAGTGAGGCCTTGATCGCCACGCCCATCACAGCACCACTGTCTGAGTGGAGGCCAGAAGGAATATCAATGGCCATCACGGGTTTGCCAGTCTCGTTTATGTCCTTGATCACCCGGGCATAATATCCCCTTACGGGGGAATTGAGCCCTGTACCCAGAATAGCATCCACAATATAGTTGGCATGGGCAAGTGTGGATCTATGCTGTTCCCAGGCCTGTTCATCAGGGAGGTAATGGATATCAAGGCCCATCCCGTGGATGATGTTTAGATTGATCAAGGCATCACCAGCAATTTTTTCCTTTTGGGACAGCACCATAATAGTTGGCTTCAGCCCTGCCTCGTGCAGGTATCTGGCCACCACATAGCCGTCGCCGCCGTTATTCCCACGACCGCAAACGATCAACACCCTGGAACCATTTTCTGGACCAAAATGATTCAAAAAGGTATGGGCCGCACCCCTACCTGCGTTTTCCATGAGTACTACGCCAGGGATGCCTAGGTCATGAATGGTCCGGCGATCCATTTCCTGCATTTCAGAAGCCTTGACTAGTCTCATCGCTCTTCTCCAGTACAACCACAGCAATGGCGTTATCCCCTTCGTCCGACAAGGTTACGTGGACTCCCGTGATCCCCTTTTCCCGGCAAATGCACTCGGTCTTACCCTTCAACCGAATTTGGGGTTTCCCTCTTGGATCGTGGATTATCTCAATTTCTTTCCATTTGACACCTTCTCGCATGCCTAGCCCCACTGCCTTGGAAAGGGCCTCCTTGGCCGCAAACCGGAGGGCAAAGGCCGAGTAGGGATAAGTCCTTTTGTAGGCAGTATCCCTTTCCAGAGGGGTAAAGACTCGGTCCACGAATCGGTTGCCCCATCTCTTAATAACCTTCTCCATTCGGGGCACATGGACGAGATCTACACCTATGCCGTAAATCATTTCAATATCCACCCGGATTCAAAAATCTTTCACCAGGTCAACCATCTCTCTAACAGCACGTTCAAATCCCACCAGCACGGCCCTGGCAACAATACTATGACCAATACTATATTCCTCTATTTGAGGTAGCTCTCGGAACCGCTTTATGTTGACATAGTTCAAGCCGTGGCCCGCACTGATCCGAAGCCCTTGTTTTTCCGCCGTGTTGACAGCAGCGCCTATCTGGGAAAAGATCCGGTCTGCCTCTTTTTCGGTGCGGGCCTCGGCATAGTGGCCTGTGTGTATCTCAACGATGTCTCCTCCACATTGCTTAGCTGCCTCCACCTGAGCAGAGTCAGGGTCAATGAAGAAGCTTACCATGATCCCCGCCTCCTTCAGGCGGGCGGTTACATTGGCGTAATGGTCTTTTCGTGCCAAAACATCCAGCCCTCCTTCGGTGGTGAGCTCTTCTCGCTTCTCAGGGACTAGGGTTACAAGATCTGGTTTGATCTCAAGGGCAATTTTCACCATCTCGTCTACGGCCGCCATTTCCATGTTGAGCTTTGTCTTTACCGTTTCCCTTAAGAGTCGTAGGTCCCTGTCCTGAATGTGTCGCCGATCTTCCCGTAAGTGGCATATAATACCCTCGGCTCCGGCCAGTTCGGCCAGGCCGGCGGCCAGCACAGGATCAGGCTCTGTGATCCCACGTGCCTGCCGGACAGTGGCTACATGATCCACGTTCACCGCTAGTCGTGCCATAGTTATGCCTCCTTAAAGATTTTCATTAGTCGATCTTCTTCTTGAGCCATTCGTTTTGCGTCTTTATCACATGTCTCATGGTCATACCCCAACAGATGCAGCAGTCCATGAATAAGTAATCGACCCAGGGTGTCCATCAGAGAGTATCCAGTTTCCCTTGCCTCACGGACAGCAGTGTCAACGGAAACCACGATGTCTCCCAGCAGTGGTGAGTCAGGCTCGTCTTGGGAAACTGGAGCCATGGGAAAGGCTATTACATTGGTCGGCCCCTGCCGGCCCAGGTATTGGTGATTAAGTTGCGCAATCCCTTCGTCAGAGGTGAAGAGGATACTGAGTTCCTTATCATGACAACCCAAGTCGTCTAAGGCTTTCTCCATTTTTTGTCTTATTTCCTGAGCGTTGATTCCTGGAATCTCCTGCTGCCATCTGATCAGTATTTCCATTTGCTGCCTTTCTTCCCCCAGGAGCCTTTGGCATGGGTTCGGGATACTCGATCCTCTGATGGAAAATGCCGCTAAGGGTCTTATTGAAACTCTTGGCGATTTGGTGCAGATCCTTTAGAGTTAATTCGCATTCATCAAGTTGGCCGTCGGAAAAGATACGATTTATGATTCTTTGTACCAACCCTTGAATTCGAGCAGGTGTCGGGTCAACGAGTGTTTTGGATGCCGCTTGAACCGCATCGGCCAGCATAACCAGCCCGGCTTCTTTGGTTTGGGGCTTGGGACCAGGATAGCGGAAGTCCTCTTCTTTGATTTGGGGGGCCTTGTCTGATCGGTGCTCGGCCTGCTCCTTTGCCTTTTCATAAAAATAGGTGATCAAGCTGGTGCCGTGGTGTTGGCGAATAATGTCGATGATAGGCTGACCGAGCTTATGTTTCATGGCCATCTCCACGCCGTCTTTGACATGGGAGATCAGAATCAGACTGCTCATTGATGGGGCTAGCTTTTCATGTTTGTTTTGGCCATTTATTTGGTTTTCGATAAAGTATAGAGGCTTTTTCATTTTTCCGATATCGTGGTAATAGGCCGCCACTTTTGCCAAAAGCGGGTTGGCGCCAACGGCCTTGGCAGAGGCCTCTACCATCTGGCTGACGATAACACTGTGGTGATAGGTGCCGGGGGCCTGTACCATGAGCTGCCTAAGCAATGGCTGGTCTAGGCTTGCCAGCTCCAGTAGCTTGATGTCTGTGGTATATCCAAAGGCCATTTCAATGAGCGGCACACTGCCTGTTGTAATGACTGCAACGAGGATCCCTCCAAAAAAGGCTGTGGCAGATGCAACAAGGGGCTCCACAGTGTAAAAGAAGCCATGGAGGGTCTCAATGGCTATTGCCAATACCATATTGATGAGCCCAACCTTTAACCCTGTTTTGATGAAAACCCCTCTTTCCCTGCACTCTCTCATACCATGGGCAGCAAGCAGACTGCCGATGAGAAAATAGACAAAGAATTCCACCTGCCCGCCTAAGACCAATGCCGTAAGAACAGACAAAAGAACCGAAAATCCGGCCGCTATTCGGATTCCTTGGAACAGGGATACAAGCATTGGGCCGCTTGCAATTGGAATTGCGAAAATAAGGGCACGCGAGGTTACAAAAGGAAATCCCCTTGCTATCTCAGAGGCAATAAAGTTGGCGGCCATTGCTATAAGGAAAAAGACAATAAGAATCAGTGCTTGAAACAGCAAGTCCCTCTTTTTGCCCATAGTTTGTAGAGTGGTTGGCGTGGTCACAAGATAGAAAGAGAAAAGAAGGAAGCCCACAAGCACGGCCATTGCAGGAATATGGCCCAAGAATTTGTCCTTGTTGAGGAACTTGTATTCCTCGGCCAGTTTAAGGAGGTGTTCTTCCCGAATGGGTTCCCCTTCACGAACGATCATTTCGCCCTTTTTGACCTTAAAGTATACGGGTCTAACTGATTTTCTTGCAGCATCCTTGCGAAGCTCTGTTTCCCTTTTGTTAAAGGTGACATTGGGCTTGAGCAACGCAAGTGCCAAGGTGAGGCCAACCTGTTTCAGTTCGGGGGGCAGTAAGGGGCGATTGGTCTTTTCCCATTTTTGTCTTATAAGGCGCTTGGCCTCAGTTAAATCGAAAAATCTGCTCGCATCCGCGACCATTATCTCTCTATCATTAAGGATATTATGGAGGACTAGTCCATGGGTTGCATGGCCAAGGATTTCCTTTTTATTGAGCACTATTCCCTTTCGAAGAACAGGAGCCAAGAGCCGTATCACAAGATTTTCCACTTCCACCGGAAAGGTACTTTTCTCTAATTTTTGGAAAAGGGTATCATCTGGAGGAATTTCGAGGATTTCATAAAATTTTTCTTTCGAGAAGGTTTCCTGCGTATCCCCGGGTTTTGCAGGCTGGCTGGAAGAGACACCTTTGGGGGAAATCTCTTGATCCTTTTCTAGGGAGGCAAGGGAACGCCGGGCTGTTGCAAATGCCTCTTTTATTCTATTGATGGCATTGGAACCAGACGGGTCAAAGTCATAAACAGGAGGTGCCTCTTTTACGGCCTTTATCCTGTTCTTTTCCGTCAGTGTTGTGTCTTCAATCAGAAATTCATGGCTTGCCTTGATATCCCTTTGGGCGATGTCACCCAGTTTGTACTGCTTGGGCTTGCTTAGCAGACCAGGATATAGCAATACGGCGATGATAATACTGAGAAAAACCGTCACTCCCCACCTGGTGAGCTCGTAACGGGCGTTTGATTTTCCCTTTGTCTCGTTTTTAATGGACAGACGGCGTTCCTGTTCGCCCCTTTTGGGGGGCTTGCCGGTCCAAATCTTTTTTCCTGGTTTTTTTTCAGCCATTGTCTTTAGAATCCAATCCTGGCAGTCAAACCAGTACAATTGTATTAGTAACGTGGTTTCTCTGGTTGTCTTTTTTGCTCGAGTTTATCATAGGCCTCAATAATTTCTTGTACAAGAGGGTGACGAATGACATCCTCCTTTGAAAAATAGACAAACCGGATCCCGTTGATATGGCTCAATATTTCTCGCGCCTCTATAAGGCCTGAGATTTTTCCTTCGGGCAAATCGGTCTGTGTTATGTCTCCAGTGATTACCGCCTTTGA
>Ga0180301_10001027_pt1 | contig 21824 bp, 35 predicted proteins | sample GuaBasSediGuay16_FD_121797 | JGI IMG/M metagenome (GOLD analysis project Ga0180301, IMG submission 121797) | Subseafloor sediment microbial communities from Guaymas Basin, Gulf of California, Mexico - Guay16, Core 4569-2, 12-15 cm | ecosystem: Environmental > Aquatic > Marine > Hydrothermal...
ACATACCAGCACCTACCCAGCTCACCACGAGTATGTATATCGTGTATGGGGCGAACAAACCAACCACAGCAAACAGTTGCAGCAACAGAAACGCTATAAAGCCTATCGCAGTGCCATTCACACAAGTCTGAGCCATGCCAACAATAAAGCCTATGTAGAGAACCAACCCCCAAAATATGGGGAGCGTCATGAAATAGAATAGGTTGTTGAATATTGACTCTGGTTCTCCTGCATCGTCTGGTATCTCTTCCTCTGGTGGGAGGTACCCCGTGCTCTCATTGTATGTCTGGTTCAATACCGTGAATGTGTCGCTTGCGAGCGTGAACCGTTCAAGCGTGGTTTTGTTCGTGATCAATAGCTGAGCCGTATACGTCCCTGAATCTTTCCAGAGCTCACCGCTCGGAGTGAATGTAAGATATTTTCTCTGTATCAGGTCTATGGTGTTCTTGCAATCGAATACTCCGCCGAATCCACAGGTTTCATTGTAATTCTCACCGCTCCACGATCCTTGATCTGTGGGGCAGGTGTACGTACCTATCTGTGTACCGTTGTAGCTGAGCTCTATGCTGAATCTGTAGCGGTTCATGAGGTCGCTGTATGCGTCAGCTTCCACGCCACTCTCATAACCACCTACAGCACTCGCAAACCACTCTGTGAAGTGGTATGCGATTCGATATGCAATTGTGAAATCCTGATTCTTATAATATTGAGAGTGTGGCGAGTAGATGATGCCTGTGATGTTCGCATCCTCTGTGAATGGGTTTGCAGTGTAATCTGGTTGGTTGAACTCCGTTGAAAATGTGGAGATATACCAAGTGCCAGAGCCGTCAGTAGCTGTGTTGTGTGAATGCAACCCCTCATAGTCATATAAGCCATACACCACACTGCCTGCAGAGTAATCATACCCTGATTGAGTCCATGTATCAACTTCAGCATAAGACGTATTTAGAATGTTATAATACGTTTTGTACTGACCCGATCCAAGATGCCGTCCATGAAGCGAGTAGTACACATGATTTGTATCATTGACATGCATTGAACCGCCATAAGCTGGCGCTCCGTTCGTGGAAACACAAACTTTTGAATATACCTTGTTCTCGTTCAGCCAAAGCTCCCCCATACAGTTCACGCTACCACTCAGAGCCCCCATCCATACATACACATCATCATCCTTCACGTAGAAATCTAAAATGGTTTTTGGGTCATCCGCGTAATTGATTGTTTGAATGAGAGTCGATGCCATAGTGTTGTAGTCGATCGAATAAACATATCTGTCATGTTTTGCTACGTATACGTTTGATGCGTCAAATCGCAGCCTTCGACAATCACCAGACATCACAAGGATAAAATAATCTGTATCGTTCACCCAGCGCACGCTCGTACCCCAACTTGAACGTGCTCTGTACAATCCAGTATCCATCGCAACCCACAGATGACCATCAGCAGCAACGCAAGCATCACGGATATCATAGGTAGTGTTCTTCGCTTTAGCAATTCTCACGAGTCCAGTGCCCTCGTTGATGTACGTCTGTGGACAGAACAAAGCCACATAGTCATACCCATCACTGGCTTGCTCAGTCACAGTGAAGACGTTAAACTCATTAGTACTCTGATTCCAGTAATCTTGATCATCGTCAAACCATCCACGCCCAAGATTCACAGCCTTACTATGAACCTCAAGACTCACCGCACCAACAAGCGGCGTGCAAAAAACCAAAAACAACACAAGACATACCACAAACGCTCTAAAACGCTCGAACAAAACAACCACCACCAAAAAAAAACAAATATGGAGTGAGGAAAAACCCCACTCAACTGATCTTGATTCCCGCCTTCTTGAGGAACAGAACCATCACAGCAACCATAATAATGGTTCCTATGACCTTTGTACCCATCGTGTAGACGCCAGAATCCACATTGCCCTGTGTGGTGTTGAAAAGTTCCTGTATCGCAGGCCAAAGCACGTATGCCAGCATCATAGCGCCAATGGATATGCCAACGATCGCCCCAGCGCTACTGACACTACCATCCTCATCTTTCACGAAACGAGATCTAAGAGATCTGACCTTCAATTTTACATTCTCGAACAAGGTAATCACCTCTAACACACCAAATTATTATCCTATGTATATATAATTTTCCCTCCACGATGCCACACCCGCCTTTTGTTGCAAACAACAACAAATAGCGGGTGCGAAAAATCACACACCTCTAAAGACTTCTTTTCGCTTGAAAAACGCAGTCAGTGGCTTCATGAGTGGCTTTGTCTCCTTCGACAGTAGGATGTTTCCGCCCATCGCCCAGGGCAGTAGTCTTTCCACCTTGATGAGCTTCCACCCCTTTCCATAGTAGAACGCCAGCAATGGGATGACGCCTTTTTCTCTGCACCTGTAATACACCTCATTGAGGTCTTTCTTTGCTGTTTGGAGGTGCAGGTATTCTCTCTTCTGCCCAGGCTTTTTGGGTCTGCGGATCAGGCTGACTACATCGATGTGGTACACCCGTGAGTTTGCAAAGATGATGTCTGTCTCGTGTTCTCTCGGGTTCTCCGCAGCAATGTGTTGTACAACTCCTTCGTATTGCATGAGTTCTTCGTATAGTGCTCTTTCATTGTAGTACCCAGAGTATGGCTCTTTTTCTGCTGGGTTTGCGAACACGCCCTTGCTTTTGCCTTTTTTCAGATCAACGGCAATCTCAAGCGTGCTGTATGCATCGAGCAAGCGTGGTGTCGGCATGAGTGTCTTTCCATCAGGAACGAAACCATTATGGACTCCAAAGCCGAGAAAAACACCGTTTGCGCTGATATTCAGGACTTCCATTTCAACTGGGAAGCCCATGCCGTCTGGCGTCTTTCTCCTCATGTCTCGAATCGTGATATATGGGATCTCATAGTTTGTGACGACTTCTCGGATATCTTTTGGTACAAAGTTTACCACTCTCTGAGATGTTATTATGAGGTTTACGCTTTCTTTTCTACTTGTGTTCACAATAGCAGAGATAAGCTTTGCTTCTTTTGTCTGCCATGACGCAACGGTCTTCTTAATGTCATCCAAAAGCACCGTCACACCTCTTGCCTTCTCAAGGTCTTCTAAGCTGAGTATATTTGGTGTCCATTCTTGCTTTGGCTTGCCAATGTTGTCACCAAACCACTTCACTGATATGTTAGCTGCCGTTCTCCCACCACCCCTGTGGATTCTTGCAAGATGTTCTATACCGAGTATCGTCTTTCCCGATCCCATCGTCTGTGTCACGATCCACTCATTTGTACCCACTGGTGCGATCACACTTGGAAGCGTGATGACGTTGCCGTCTTCCATAATCACGACTTGCTCAAACCGTTTTTTCCTGAATTGAACGCCATCCACATTGTATCGGTATAATTTGGGTTTGATCCACTCAGAAGCAAAACGCATCTGAGGATCATAGAACCCAAAAGTGCCAGAGATGATGGTGACAAACGCCAAGAGAGATCACCTCCCTACAGGAGTGCCATTACTACCATTCCAGCGAGGAAAAAAATAATATCTCTGCCGTTGATTGTTTTTATCAAGCTTAATAAGTCATGTTCTCCTCTATTCATTTCCTATCAACCTCTTCTTTTTCTTCCCGCCGAAGAACGAGTCCACAGCATTCAACAGTTTTGCATCCCATGTTGGATCGATGCCCATCGGCGACACACTGCCCTGAGCACCGACCATTACCTTCGCTTGGAGGAGTGCTCGGTTTGCGTTCACTCCGAGATATGTGAGTAGTTCAAGTTTCTTCAGCTCCACTGAAAGGTGCACTGGCTCTTTTTTCACGATAACAGGCTTCCCATCAGCGTCTTTCACTATATTTCCCTTCTCGTCTCGCTTATACTCAATGTTGTAGACATTGTTCACGAGGTGTGGGAGGATTGATCCCAGATTGCTCTGAACGATGTAATGTATTTTCGAGAGCGGGATGTTTCCCTTCGCCCCCTGTATCTCAACAGGATTTCCCCAGCGGTCAGTAGCGAGGTCTTCAGATCCAAGCTCTTCCTTATCTCTAAACACTCGTAAGAGTTCTGTAATCACTGGGTCAAGAACTTCCTCTTTCCTCTCCACGTGTGTGCTCGTATAATCTTCCCTGTACTGCTGGAGGTTGGCGGTGACCTGTGATACCAACTCTGGTGGTAAGTCAGAAAGCCTCTCTCTCACAATCTCGGCGACATCAGGAACAAGGCTTTTTTCCTCCTCCACGACCTCAACAGGTTCTACATCATCACTCATGTGGCGGTCACCACCTCTGGGACGGTGTTAATGGTGTGAATTGCTTGATCGAAACTATGTGCTGTGTACATCACCATGATCGCAGCGACAATCACAGCTATTAGGGCTATAGTGACTATCGTCTGCCACTTTTGAATTTGCCTGATGAGCTCATCAAAAGATTGTAATCGCCCTTCGATTAGTGCTGCGTTGTGGATAGCAAGCGCCTGATCGGTTGGTGTGTCATACTCCTCTGCGACTCTGGGGCAGTCTAAGAGTGGTAGCATGTGCTTCTTGTGGAAGAACACGATGTTTCCCTGTGTACTGTGTGCTGGCATTCGGTAGTACCCCTTCCCTGGGATTGTGATTGCGTTCTTTTCCTCGTCCCAGTCGAGTTTCACGCAGGTAGGCTCTTCGCCTTCGTTGAGGAAGACGATGGTTTTCTGTTTTTGCTTCTTTCCTATGTTCTTGATTCGTTCTATGAGTGTTTTCTCTGGCTTCCATCTTGGCAGGTTTTCTAAGAGTTCTTGGATGTTGTGGAATTGTCGCTCCTCTTGTCGTTCCTTTTTTTCTGGGGTCTGGTTAGGGGTCTGGTGGTCTTCTTCTTTTTTTGGAGGAACGATCAGATCATCGTACTTCTGTTTTTCCTTGCAGTATCTTAGATGTGCCTGTAGGTTCAGGAACTCTTCTCCGCAATATGGGCATGTTTCCTCTTTTCTCATACTCATTATCACCTCTTCTTTTGTTGGTATTCTTCATATTTCTGAAAGATCCACACCCGTGCTAACGCACTGGCGCTTCTTATTCCCGTTTCCCGTGCAATTTCAGCAAGCCCGTTTTTCACTTCTACGGGCATGTTCGAAATGCAGAATAGTGTAGTTCTGTCTTTTTCCATGAAAAAGATTATAATATCTTATAATATTTATGTATTTTTCTTCTTCCAACCCACTATCACAAGACATATACAAAGTAAGAGTAATGCCACGACTGTGGTGTTGTCTTGTGTGCTCGACTCCTGCGAAGTTTCCCCAACATGCCTATAGACCGTTGCAAGTGATATAAGAGCATGTTCCTCGCCATCTGCTGACTGGTTCGAAAGCGTGCCATACGCAGCATTGTAGGAGTACACGCTGATGTTCGCCCACTGTGGGAAATCAATCGTAGTGTTGTGATATGTCTGGTTTGAACCGTTATACCAGACACCGTTCAACGAGACATTGTAACTATCGGTTATGACGCTGTCTGTGTTTGGAGCCCACGTATAATTGATCCATGTCTTCCCAGTGTCCCAGAAAAGACCACTTGAACTCGTGAGATTGGTGGGTGGAGATGGTGGTACATGCTCTACTGCACCAAAACTCACAAAATCGCTCTGACTCGTCACAAGCTGGTATGTCTCGTTGATCCAGTCATGTGAACGGGAGACGTTGGAGATGCAAACTTCAGTGGTGGTGCCGTTGAAATTATAGGAAGTAGAGTATTTACAACCAATAAAATAAGGCTTATCGCTTGGTGTTTCAATCTTCCCGTCACCTCCTGTTGTTGTCTTTGTGTTTTTCTCATCGCCGTTGAGGTAAAGTCTCAAGGTTCTGTCAGAGGAGTCATAAACAAAAGTATAAAAATTCCACTCATTTGCCGCAATTGACTGGGTATAATAACCGACCTCAACATAACCGTATACATTCGCTTGGTCAGCATCAGGGTCGTAAATCATAGCATCAAGATTTCCATCCTCATAAACTCTAATTGCGTTGTAGTCTCCTGATTTACTTATCAGGTAGTTAAAAGTCTTCAATTGTTCAATATTAGCCCAAACCATTATTGTGACTGCATCTGGGGAATGCAAACTCTCATCATTCCCGCAGTCCACATAATCATCTGTCCCATCAAACTCTCGCTCACCATCCAAAAGCCATGTGGAGTTGTAAGTTGATCCGTAGTTCGTACCATCGTTATCGTAGCTTGTGCTGTCGTTCAGGTCTTCGAAGTGATGAACCATAACATAATGCGAGTCCCAGACACCCTCTGGGTCTTCCTGTGATGTTGCCCCATCATTGCCGTAATACATCCAAAAAGAGGCGCCTGTGTTGGGGAGGCTTGTGATATTCACCCAGAAGATAGCATGATCAGAGGTATAGTTCTCCAGTTCAAAAGCCATCACATTGTTAGAATTATCCACAAACACAACATCATCATAGTCATTCTGCATCTCAGGTTCTTTCGAAACATTGATGTATGCTGGGAAGTTCACAAGCGTCTCACCCGAAGCATTCACATGAGCAACGGTAACCTGCTTCCTATGCTGCCATGATGTATCCCACCAGGGATCGAGATAGTAGAAGTGCCCGTTCGCTACAGCCTCGCCGATCGTCTCCGTGCTTGGTTTCACGGCAAAGAAGTACTTGCCACTCGACCGCTCCAAACTGACTGGCACATCGACCCAGAACCGCAGAGTATACTCTTTCCCTGCCTGCACCGTGAGATCGCTGGCGTAGTACCACCTGTCAAGGCCCATGAAGTCATAGGTCACAGAGTGGTATCGGGATGATGGCACTCGTGTCCACTCGACCCATTCCGAGTGATCCGTGTGCCAGTGTATCATATAATCATCTCCATCTCCAACCTCTTCGTAAGAGTCAAAGGAGACGTTAGCAGTCGCCATTTCGTATGTTGTGGTGTTGGTCTCCTCATCCCAATCCACAGGTCGATAATAAGTGATCGTTCTCTGATACGTATTGTAATCATTCCCATAGTCAAAAACAGAGCCATCATAAGGCTCTATACTTGTCACGTTGTAAAAATACGCTTGGTGCTGTGTTGTCGTGTTCTCCCAGTGATTCTTCCACGCTGGTTTTGATGGTCTTGCTACTGTGGTGTTGAAACCCAAGCACGCATCAATATTCCCAGAATAGCTGTGCGTCTTGACCGTGATCACAACCCAACCCGAACTATACAACGTGTGAGGCTCAACCGAGATATAACAATTCGAATCATTTTGCCAGACACGATCGCCATCAATCTCCCACGCAGAAACAGTCGAAGATAAAACCAAGAGTAAGAGGCATGAAACAAACAAAACCAAATTACGATACATAAAAAATAAGAGGACTATTAAAATATATAATTTTTACCCTACCACCAAAGCTCCTATCTTGGATGGATGGTCACGTACTTTCGAATCAGACGGCACATCACACATGGCACGCCAAACCAACATATCCCCAACACCACCAATCAGCATGGCAGAGGCAAAAACAAACAACGGGTACGAATGCAAAACAACACCAAGAAGCATCGCTGATGGAACGAGAATCAACGTAGGAAGCAAAAGAGAAGTTCTATACTGCCGTGCCTCAACAACACCATCAAAAGTAGTATATGGTGTTGGGATCACTTTGCACAGCCATGCAAACCCCAGTCTCACGCCAGTCACGTGGTTCCTGTAGTAATATGAGAAGTGTATCAACTCGTGGACGAAAGACCCGACAAAAATCATCACCAGAATAGTGGAAAGATCCACAACACCAACCAACAAGCCATGATTCACCAGAAAATGAAGAGGAACGAAGAGAATCACCAGAGCAAGAATCAGAGCAATCAAGTTAGCCTTCCATGCATCAACCGTAACCTCGTTCTCCATAACTCTCACCACCACCCTTCAAGCCGTCTTCTGATCTCCTCACGCTCCTCTCTCGTGAACGCGAGGTTTTGATAGTGCCGCAGACTTGTGAGATCAGTATGACCTTGCCAGAGACAGATCTGCGTAAGCGGGATCCCTGCAACGATCATCCATGACTCGATCGTCTTCCTCGTGGTCTTCGCAGAGAAGCCAGCGGGATCGAAGCCAGCACGCACTGCGTTGCGTTTCATTGCCTCATCCCACTTTGCGAGTGTTGGGATGTGCTCAAGCTGAAAGAACATGATAAGCCTGCTCTTCACTTGTGGGGCGATCTGTACATACCTTTCAAGCTGTCTGCGCCTCTTCTTCCTCTGTGCCTCCTGTGGCAAGTGGATCACGTTCCTCACCCACTCGACCCATTCGGGGTGTTTGTGAAGTCTCTTGGCTTCCTCGAATCTCAGACCCGTGTAGAACAGGGTCTCGAAGATCGTTGTGTGGTCTGGCTTACGCCACGCACTCACGAAGCGATCATACTCGCTTGGGGTGAGGATGCGAGTCTTCAAGCCTTTTTGAGATGAGATATACATTGGTTCGGGTTCTGGTTCGGTCACTACCTCACCCCCACATAACTCTGTAATGGTGGAGTGTTCTGTAGGCACCTGTTTGAGTATAGATGCTCCCATTGTGGGTCTTTTTCGATGCCCAAACAACTGTGTCCCGTGAGTCTGCACGCCTCCAGTGTTGTCCCAGAGCCAAGAAAAGGATCTAAGACAGTTTGATTATCTTTAAACATTTTTAATAGTGTTGTGTATAACACTACGGGGTCTTGATATTTGTGAACTTTTGTAGATCCTTGCAGTGGGGGAATTCCGAACGCATCACTCCAAATATATCTATTAACTTTATAATGGTCACCTATTTGATAAACATAAATAGGGTTATACCTCCATGAATACTGAACAACACCCTTCCCCCATATCAATACACGTTTTGGTGGATAGTGTTTGATAACATAGTTCATTTTTGTGGCCGAATGGATTATCACCACAAGATTTTTTGCCACTCTGATAGACTCTCTGAAAAAATTATCATAAAAATGCCAATAATCACCATCTACATCCTCGTCTTTGAACGGAGGAGATGTTAGTACCATGTCAAAGCTGTTATCTTTAAGTTCTGGTAACAACTTTAGAGAGTCTTCAATCTTCCATTCTTGTTTTGTCATTTTTCACATTCACCTCGTTTTAGGATCTGGATTGCATCACCATACGTGACACGACTCGTGTTGTGTCGAGCCAGTAAGAACATCCCAATACAATCCAACTTAGAACGTGTGTTGTCGTTCATCATTTCTTCCTCCACTGTTTCACAGCTTTGATAATACGCCCTAAAACCCATAAAATAAGAGCCCATGCCATTATTAGCCCCATCCAATAACCAAGCGACTCCCATAAATCCACAGAACATCACCACTCAATCATCGAAGCATGAAGATAACACACGAACGACCATAAAAAAACACAGAAAGACAAGAATAAATGCAACTGGCTTCCTGTATAGAGAAAATCAATGACTCCAAACACAGGAATAGATAACAGCATCGTTTTCATTGCAACGTCTAAAAACCGTGTTTTTTTCTTGTCTTTATTACCGTTGCTCATACCCTCTCACCTCGTGAGATATGGCTACAACACCACATCAAGCAGTGTGTTGTCTTCTACGTTCACGGTCTCACCACAATTCGTGCAGTACGGCACGCCATCAAAGCCGATGGCAAACTCACTCTGGTTGCAGTTCTCGCAGTTCATTCTTCTCTTCATCTCCTGTGGCACACGCCACAATACTCTATACTACCTCATAGTATATAATGGTTATGTTTTAACAAAACTTGACCGTGTGTGATATGATGATATATAAAACTAACTAATAAAACATAACCACTCCATAGAGTTAGAAAAATCGCATCAGAATAGGATGGTTAAATTTTAGGATAAAACAATACCATATCTCACACTTTTACTTTTGAAAAAAAGAAGAAGAGAAGAAGGGAAAGGAGGTATAGAATGCAAACACAATATGGATTTAGAAGTATATAAATACTTCGCTATCTTCGTTTTCGCAGGTATTTGTTAATCTCTCTTTTCGCATCGTTGAAAGCTGTGGTCTTCGTTGTACCTGATCCTATGAATTGTCTTGTTATTGCTGGTGCTCGTGCGAGGACAAGACCATTTCGGACAACAAACTCAACCCGTATACCTTTATACACCACATCTTTATATTTGCGTGCCATGCGTACCAATAGAACCTAATAATATAAAAAAATAACGCTAATTATAGTAGTCTTAACTTTTTCAAAACAATGTGGAGGTATTTCACCACATACCACTGCCACTCATATTCCACACAGACCACCGACCACCTCTTTTACTTTTTCGTAACGTGTGTCTTCATCGCCAGAAAGGCACCAAAAACGCATGGTGTGTTTGTGTCTCTGCTGTAGGATTTCGATATATCTCTTGATTATCAGCTCGATGAGATCCCGTTCCGTGTTGTTTGTACGTCTGAATCCATCATCTGTGAGTGGTATGTTCTCTATTGGGCAGAAGAAAATTACATCATAAGTATCAATCCACTGGTGCAAAATCTCCAGCACCTCATAGCCGCTCTTCAACCCGCAGACATTCACGAGGTATGCTGCATTGTCCACCACAGTGCGATCTGTGATGACAACATCTGAGCGTATGCCTGCAAATGTTTCCTGCCGCATCTGATCTATCAGTATCTCCTGCTGTATCTCACATTTCTTGAGATCCTCTGGTGTATAGTTCCGAGCCACTTCTGACACGAGGTATGAGTTTGGTATGTCTTCATGCAACCTCTTGGCAAGAGTGGTCTTGCCTGTGGAGTGTGTACCACAGAAGCCTATTTTTGTAGTCATGATCACACCGCCTTTGCTTCTTCAAGTCTTTTTATTCTCTCTTCTGCTTCTTTTCTGAGTCTTTCTTCATCTCTTAGTTCTTCTTCAAGTCTTTTCCATAGTTCGCAGAGTGTTTGTAGCGCTGTTCGGCAATATTTGATTGCCGTTTCTGCGCACATCTCGTTTTGTTCTTCGAGTACTCCTATTGTTGCGTATAGGTGTGTTTCTATTTCAACCAACTGTTTGAACCATTCATCCATTATATATCACCTCTTATAAATGTCTTCCAATACTCTGTCCACGATCTCACAAGCTTCATCTTCTGTGTAGTTGTATTCTCTCTGAAGCCTGTTTATTTCAATGTTCTTTGCAATGTCATAATTTGCTGGAGTGTATGATGAGATCTCATCATACACCTCTTTCATTATTTCAGCCTGTGGTTTACGAATTTCGTAATCCTTTCGACAATTGTCGTTTAAAGAGTTAAGTTTTGTCGAACCTTTATCTTCACATGAAACCGAAAGGTTTTTATTCTCATCCGAAAGGTTTTTATTCTCATCCGAAAGGTTTTTATTCTCAAATAGACCTTCATTTCCAGTGAAATTTTTTTGAGTGTCGAAATCATGCGAATTTTTCGCATTTCTAAAATTTTTTGGATAACTTGAGTAACTCAAGTCACTCCCCGAAAAACAATAACTGTCGGCTTTGTTAGTTACTGAAGTTACTCTTCTTTTATAGTTTCCGTAACTTTCCTCTATAGAATCCTCGCGTATAGAAAAGTTACGGAAACGTAAATTTTGAGTAACTTGAGTAACTACATCTTTCAAAACTTCTTTACGCTCTTCTTCAGACAGTGTCCAAACCTTTTCACTCTCTAAAGCTTCTTTCAAAGCAGGGTTTAAAGCAACCCCTGTTTTAAAGCTCGTGTTTGCAGCCCCCTTTCTCGACTTAAATCCCCTATCAGTCAAATTTTGTACAAAACGCCTCTTTGACAATCTATACTCGTCACGGACTACACACCACGCAGCATAAATCTCGTACAACTCCTTCACAGGCAACTCACTATTTCTATCCCGCACAAGACACATCTCAACAAAATCACCCAGAATGTCACTACTCTCTCTGTACTCCTCTGTACTCTCTCGCACTTCAGGGGGGACATCCAAGCCGTTGAGATACCAGTCGACAGCTCCTTCCACCATCCAGCGGAAGATACCTTCTTTCTCGGCAAGCAGTTTCTCTCTCAGCTTAAGATCCCATCGTTCTCTGGGTATCTGCACATCAAAAGGAACTTTCAAAATCCTGCGCCAGATAGCATGATCAACACCCTTCACCTCTGGCTCATGGTTTGTTACGACCACGAGCTTGAACTCTGGAACATACTCAAAGAAATCACGGTACAAAAACCTGCACTTGATGGTATTCTGCCCCGTGATCTGTTTGACAACGCCAACGTCTAAGACTGCTCCTTGTTTTGTTTCGTCCACAACGACAAAACGCTTTCCTTTCAGGTCTGCGAGGTCTGCTGTGTTTGTGTTGTCACTCCGTGTTTCAAGTATCGTTTCCCTCCTCGCTGTCCCAGCATAATCACCAAGTATGCTCATGACCGTGTCCACAAGCGTTCCTTTCCCATTCGCTCCTGTACCATAGAAGAGGCAGAAAACTTGCTCGCTCGTGTGTCCCGTGAGTGAGTATCCAAAGTATCTTTGGAGGAATCTTTTCAGGTTCTCATTTCCTGCCATAATCTCATCGAGGAATGCTTCGAATCGTGGGCATTTTGCCATTGGGTTGTATACCACATCTATCTGCCGTGTGATGTAGTATTCTTTCTCGAACGGCAGTATTTCTCCGCTTCGCAAGTTCAGGACTCCGTTTTTAACGCAGACGAGGTCTTTGTGCTGGTCGAAGACGTTGTAGTCTATGAGTATTTCTGTTTCATTCTCGGCTGATTCAACCATTGCTTTGAGTTTGCTCTGGTTTTCACAGCTTATTATCTTCTTCAGGACTTCTTGTTTCTTTTCTGGTTCGTCTATTTCTGCTGCTTTCAGGTATTCTGCTCGAATTGTCTTCTTTGCAAGCTGGTATATCTCCCCGCCCTCATCTCTCTTCCATATTTTCCCGTTCCAGATGTACCATTGTCGTTGTGTGTAGCAGTATCGGATGTCGTCTTGCCACATTCCCACGAGTCTTCTTGCATTCTCATAGTCGGTATACAGGTATTTTCTGTCCACTACAGCGCTTCCACCAACCATATTTACTTTTTCTGTGTATGGTGTTTCTATTCCTGTTTTTTTGCTGAGTATCTCGATTGCCTCCTTGAATTCACAGTTCTCGATTTTCTCTATGAATGTTATCGCATCTCCGCCTGTTTGGCATCCGAAGCAGTACCAGTGCTGGTTGCTGTGTCCTTTGTCGTATATGTGGAGGCTTGGGTTGGTGTCTGCGTGGAATGGGCATTTTGCGAATCCCTGTTTATTGACGTGTGTGTACTGGCTGATTATTTCTCGGAGGTTGATTTGGTCTTTGAATTGTTCTACGTCAACCTCTCTCTGTAGTTTCAGTTTTTTAAGTGGCCGTAGTTTCTCTTCTATGCTCGTGATTTCCTGTATCTCTGTATTTTTGACTATTTTGTATTCTTTTTTCCCGTATTTGCTTGGTGGGATGACTGCGTATCCTCTGGTGAGTACGTCCACGTCCCAGCCGTTGTATTTTGTGAGCCGTTTGGTTTCTTTCAGCTCTTCGACATTTGTCGTGTGGTAGTACAGGTGGTATCCTCCGCTTGGTGTTTGGACTGTGAAGGTTTCTTCGTTTTGGTAGAATGCGTGATAGATTGCTTCATCGTCTATGTCTATGATTAGGAGGTTGTGGTTGTTCTCTCCAAGCATGACCCCGTAGTTTGTGGTGTTTGTGAGTTTTTCTCGTGGGTATTGTTCTCCTTCGATGTATTCGCTGAGTTTTTCCACGAGTGGTGCTTTCTCTGTTTTGCTTATTGGGATGATGTTGTATTTTTCGAGTTGTGGTGGTATCATGTTTCCACTCCTTTGGGTATTGCGGGTGGTTTGAGCAGTTCTCCTTTCATGATGTGCCCACAGTCTTTACACAGGTATTGCTGGAATATACCATGTCTGGTCGCTCTCTTTCCAGCTTTTCTTGTTCTTTCAGAACCACATAGCTTACATTTCATAAGTTACTCACCAACCTACTTATCTGTTTTTCTACTACAAATAGTTTTTGCTGCCTTTTGCTTGACCCCTACTTTTTTGACCTCGTGGATCTGTCCAAATGCCTTCAAATTCTTGCAGAATCACACCGTCCTTGAAACTTTTTCACCTTCTTAATGGTATTTATCCTATCCAGATTTTTTGTTGCTCTATGAATTTCATTTTTGCTATTTATATTTCTACTGTATTGATTTCGAGTTCACTCAACCAAAACACCACCACAACCAAAAACACTATCAGTAGCCACAATTCTTCAAATTCAAACCCCCCCACAAAAACGATAGCAAGCGACACTGCCTATTAGAGTAACTGGCTTTTCAAAACACAACCTCTACACTCTACACACCAAAAAGAAAAATATAAAAATAGATAAATAAATTAAACAACTCTTTCGTAATGCACGCCTCGAAGCGGATTCTTGATCCGCACATTCCGATACTTCTTTTCGATCGAAATTGAGGTATGCATCTTGCAGATATGCGTATGGAGTTTATTCTTGCTCTTATATTCCATTCCACATATCAAACATCTCCACTTCACTTTTGATCACCTCTTTCTTTTCTTTTTTTCATCTCTGACAATCGTTTCTCGAAAGACTTTGGAAAATAAATTTTCTGAAAGTCTCTCATCGAACGAATTACTGGTGTCTTTTCTTTACTTTTCTCCATAATTCCCTACCTCTTTCTTGTTCGCTTCTTCCTATCCCATACTTCACCGTTCTTTTGTACTCTGATGTAGTGTACGCCGTGCATCGGCTTCCTGATTCTTGCTCCTTGTCTTCTCTTCTGTATGGATCGATGCGTTTGCTGTATGTGTGCGAATGCTTGTTTTCTCGTTGAGTACGTTTTTCCACAGAGCAAGCACTTCCAGTATGGGTGTGGCATTTTTCATCACCTCTTCACTTCTCAAAGTATAATTCATCTACAGCAGTTAAGCCTATAGTGATTGCCCAGATTATCATTCCTACTACAGGCTCGATCGTGTTTGTGTCATGTCCTACCATCCAAAGTATCGAGAGAAGTGTGGAGATGACCAGCACCTTGAAGACAAATCCCATTGTTCCACCTCTATGCCTCTCACTCTCCCAACTTCACTTGTTTTCGCAGTGCAACTAACGCATCCTCTATAAGATCGATGACGTCGTCAGTCTTTTCCTTGCATATATCACAGTCGATGTATTCATCGTTGAGGCATGTGTTGTACATTTCCTCGAGAGTACCGATTGCCGAGTGCAGGCACATCTCGACTTCGTCAAAAAGTTTCTCTCTCTCATCCATGTCTCATCACTCTTTCAACTTCTTCACAAGTCTGGGTTGCCAGACAACGTGGTATTCTTCACCACATTCAATACATCTGAGACTCGTTGTCCTTCTGTCTCGAATGATGAACATGTGATGACACTTTTTGCAGTATCGTGTGAAAGGAGAAGGAGGCATCAGTTCACCTCTTCACTATCTTCTTCATCCTTCAGTATTTTTCGCCTGAGCCATTGTAAGATCCATTCCTTATCGCAGAATCCACCACTTTCATGCCCCAGCTTCCTGAATTCGTAGTAGCAAGCAAGACTGTCTGGGTCTTCTATCCATGACAATACACCTTGTCCATGTTTTTCTGTGTTCGTTTTTTCAATTGTAATCGTTGTTTTTTCTCCAGTGAAGAGACTCTTAATCTCTTCCGCCGCGGTCCGTGTAATCCCCTCTCTTTTTGTTATCAAGCCATTTTCATCATTTTCAACACAGAACAGCTCGATCACCATCATTCTTCATGCCTCCATGAGAAGACGAACACCTCTTTTCCAAGCAACTCTCCAACCTCTGTAATGTCAGTGAGTTCTCTTGTGAACGATCGGTTACGCCCTCGCTCCTCGATTCGTATGTATTTCATCTCCTTCCAGTTCTCGATCACCTGTGACGTCTCGCAGAAATCCAATATTCTCACCGTATTCGGCTTCACCCCGCTCTCTTCTTTCTCGTACATCGATGGATAGCTTCGGAAGATCACGGTGTTTCCTTCGATTCTCATCTTATCATCTCCACAGTTCTCCCTGTAGTTTGTATGCGATCATCGCTTTCAGTCCCACTTTCGCAAGTCGTATGATTTGTCTGAGATGCAAAAGAGTATAAAAATAATCATACAGTAGTATTCGCTGGTGGTAGGTCTCTCTGAAAAGCTCTCTTAAGTCTTCTGTTTTCATTCTTCTTTCACCTCCACGACAAAACAACAGCGATCACATTCTCAGCACTGCGATCATAGACATCATAAGCGTTTTTCAGCCTGAATCTGATCTCTGGAGGTAGCAGCATGCCATTCTCAGCGACAACAAAAATCTCTTTGTCTTTCAACTCTTCCTTCAGATTCTCCAGCTCTCTGATCAAGTCTCTGACTTTCATTGCTCCACCCCCATCTCACTGGAATCATACAAGCCTCCGAGATCGCTTGGAAACGCCTCCCTGAGCGACTGCACCAACGGTACCTTTCGGATCATCGTGGCTTCCTTTTCTCTCCATATTTTCTGCACTGTTCCATCTTTTTTGTATTGCTTGTACTCTGATAGGCTGACCTCGTTGTAGAATGGTATGCTTCGATCTTTTCGGTGGACTCTCGCCCATCCACCGATAATTTCTTCTTCGTCACTGTAGAGCACGGCTCCCTGTCTGTGCTCGATCTTCCCGTCCTTGTGTCGGATTATGATTCCTGCCTCGAATCCGTCAAATGCGGGATGTTCCTCTGCCCTCTTCGTGAAGGCATCCTTCCCGACAACGATTGAAGCGGGCTCGCCTTCTTTGTACTTGATTAGGTGAACTTCCCCGACAAATGGATTCAGTCCGCGTGCTTTGCAGATCTGCAGGAATATGTATGCTTCTTGATCCGTGACTCTGGGGTTGATGTACTTCTTGATAGTCTCGATCGTGAGTTCTTGTTCTGCGTGGCTCTCTGGCTGGCTCTGAGGAGACTTTTCCACCACTGAGGTCTTATTAGTCTTGACCAGATTTTTCTCTTCTCTCTGCCCGTCTATGAGCTTGTCTCTCAGCTCCTTGAACTCCCGCAGTATGGGGACATCATCACCACTAACCCATTCGTCTCCTCTCTTTGCATACCGTCTTCCTTTCGGATTCTTTCGGAAGTCCACGTATGCGATTGCATCTTCTGTGATGGCGTAGCTCCAGAGTCCTGGCGTCTTGGTGTGTTCGTAGAATCCCATGTCTTCGAGGATCTCTGGGATTTTCTCATGTACGTATTCGATATTCTCACACTCCATGTTCAATCACACTCCACCTTTTTCGCAGCTTCCCATGTTCTCATCAGCACGAGGAAGAATCCCAAACCTGCAAAGAATGTGAGAAACGCCTCCGTTGTGTTGCAGAGCACGGTATTGATCGCCGATGCCAGTGTTGCAACACCAGCAAGCAGAGCGAGTATGCCTATGCCTGTAGTACGAAGATCTGCCATTTCTCACTCCTCCACGCGTGGCGCAACAAGCACCACGAGGTCATTGTCTTTCGGGGGCTCGTCTCGCTCTTGCACAAGCGCAAGTGGCAGGTCGCTGTTTGGCACACACAGCCATCGATATCTGATGCAGAGAGCATCGAATATCTGCTGTGCATCGTGGATGTACTGTATACTCACGTTCACATTTTTCTTCATGGGTGGTTCCATGGTTTTGACTGTAGCCCAATCTGGGGATTTCCAGATACGCTTAGCTACGACATACCACTTTCGAACTTCTTTATATTTTTTTTTCCACTCTTCTGGCACATCTCCCCACGTGAGACATGCCACTGTCCGCTCTGGGTTGTGTGCGATACAGTCTTCTCTTTTCATTCTTCCTTCACCTCCAGCTTCTCTAAGATTTCGGTGAGGGCTTCTCCGAGTGTCCCTGCCCGCTTACCATATCGGGTCGGTATTTGCATTCTCATCCTGTATTTTTCCAAGATCTCACGTGCCTCTTCTGAGATATTCACGTGGAGTTGTATGTATCTTTCTTTCATTCTTCTTTCACCTCGTCTTTTTCTTTGTCTTCTTCTCTCATGGCTTTGATGCACGCTAAAACGAGCGTGCTGAGTACCAAAGCCATGAGAAGGTTTTGCACAATTTCCATCATTTCTACCATCATTCTTCTCCCACAAACAGGGCAGAAGGCATCGGTCTCTGTCCATACAGCTTTTTCTGTGTGGGTGGCTTCCCACCCACAGTTTGGTCTGGACATTCCAGTATCATTGTCATTGCTTCACCTCTGGTAATCATTGCCCCATTCCCATCGAAACCGCACAGCTTTCTGGCGGTCGGTGGCACGCTTGAACCAGATTTCTTCGAGCAGTTTTTGTATTCTGTCGATGTCTTCCAGCTCCAGTTGGACATCGTAATCCTCAACGAGCTGATTTTCGAATCGGTCGCAGAGGATATCGAAGTTTCCGCTGCACTCTCGCCAGGTCACAGCGATCATATAGTTTTCTTCACACTCTTCCATCACTGATCACCTCTCCCACCATTCTCCCACCACTCGACAAGGTCGAGAGCCAGCCAGAGACGAGAAACAGACCAACCCTCGTTTGTGAAGTCGTTGTATATGTACTTCTCCTCGTCATCGATCTCCTCGAGGACGCTGGGATCGTCAAGCTCGAAACCAAGACTCTCATACCAGTGTACGAGATCCTTGATTTCTTCGCCACTCATGCCATCCTCATCCTCGACTTTCGGGAAGGCTTCGAGCTGGATGGCGAAGAAGCCCGCTTTTTGGCATTCCTCGATCAGCTCTTTCATCACGGCCGTGCCTATGCCCTTGCCTCTCTCCTCTGGTGGGAGATACAGGGCGTGGATAGTCACGACCTCTGGCTCTGTAGTCCCGAAGCCACATTCGACATCGAGATATAGGTCATTCCTGTAGTATTTGTCTCGAAGACGCACTCTGATGTCTTCGAGATCCTCAGCCCATTCTTTCTTTTCCTTTTCCATTCTTCTCATCTCCTGCCTTGTGACACATGCCACACGGCATGTATCCTATACTACTCTATAGTATATATAGGTTGTGGTTGTAATACATGTATTACATCATCATACAACAAGAAGATATATATACTATGTATGATAATAGTATAATTATGATAACCAAAACAATAGAAGAAATCAAAAAAGAAAGGGGCTGGGATCAGAAACCCCTCGAAGAGACAATCCACGATCGTGCCCAGTTTGCAAGAAAGATCTGGGCACGATAATCTTTCTCTTTTTTGTCTGTAGAAAAAAATATATATCAGAGAGTCTATACTATTTTTCGATCGATCATGACTCGAAGAAAAAGCACGAGGAAGAAAATCCCGCGGAGAAGTGGACACGGAAACCTACATACCAAGAAGCTCACGCAGGCACAGCTCAGAAAGATCCAGACCGAAGGAAGATGCACCATCACCGTAGGCGGGGAGAAGAAGACCGTCACGCCGGGGAAGGTGCGAAATGGGAAGATACAATACTACAGGAGAAGCGACACTGGAGGCATCGCTCTGAGAAACTATGCACGAGACTATTCGATCCACAGCACAGCGAGGAGCAGGAAAGGCAGAGGATTCGAGGGAGACTCGCGCTACGTGAAGACTCGAAAGGGATGGATCTGAACAAGATATATATACTATCACTTTCATAGTAGTGTGTGGGAAGAGAACCGTTTTTCCACACCTCTGGAAACCACCTTGAAACGTTGTGCAGGTTCCTTCTCTCCATTCTTCTCTTCCCACTCTCCTTTCTCCATGAAAAATTATATACGTGTTTAAGTAATAAAAAAGAACACATGTCTCAAGAAACATCTCAAGACAGAGCATTCGATACGGCATATAATATATCAAAAATAATAAAATCGTGGGGGTTCAATCCAAGAATTAAAAAATGCAGGAGTTCGTATCATGTTGAGTTTGTTGTATATGAGAGCAAAGTGGAACAAACAAGGGCAGCACTTAAGAAACTCTGGGGCAACAAAGCGTCTGTAGTGAAAAAACGTGGATTACATACTACATATTATCTTGGAAAAATCAGAGTCGGGTTCAAATCTGAAGTAAAAAAATCCACAACGAAGAAAAGAAGTACCAAGAAAACATCCACCAAGAAGCCATCAAAACCCACGAAACCCAAAGCCAGAACAAAAAGAAAAACCACAACCCGAAAAACAGTTAAGAAGAAAAAGAAAAATGTAAGTGTAAAAAAAATGATGAAATGTATTTTTTCATCTTCTTAAACGCTTGAGCGTCAGTGCCAGAACTGCTCTCCGCTTGAGGAGTCTTGTGACAGTATATCTGCGTCTCCCTTTCTTCGTGGGGTTCTCGATTGTGCTGCCTATTTTTGCCTTTGCTATTTTTCTCAAGAGTGCTACTGGTATGTTCTCTTCTTCAGGTATTCCAAGTTGCCGTGACAACGAGCCTCGCTTTCTTACTGCTCTTTGAATCCAGTATTTTCTATTCACCTCATCACCTCCTTTTATTTTATTCTGCTATGTTTATATTATGGTTTTTTGACCGTCTAACCTACTTTCACGGCTTGTTTTTCTATTATCTGACACGTTCATACTTCTGGATTTTTATCTTTGGATCCGTTGTCTCGATCATTATTATTACGTCCTTCGTTATCACCTTTCTGGTTATAACTTTCTTTGTGTTCCTGTACTTCGTCTTTCTCACCGCTTTTCGCTTCATACGTTCAACCCCAATTTCCAGATAATTCCAAGAGCAAGAAGATACAATCCTGCCACTAATCCCATACCCGAGACAAAATCATTCAGATCTCTGCAAAAACGGTTCTCAGGGAACATAATCAACAGTATCGACTGAAATGCCAGCAAAAAACCACTCACAAGCACGATACCCATAATCTTGTCACCGAGAAGATTCAAAACATCATTATAGGGAATAGTAATCATCGGCGCTGGTTTCATTGGATCTGTTATTGTTATGTTACTCCAGTTCACATTGCTTATATTTGCTATTGTTGTGTTATTCATTCGTTTTCATCCTCCTCTATATCTCCCTTGTGTATGAAACTATGCAAATACATGGTTTTCACGAATCCGACCGCTGGGACAAAGAGCATGATTGTACCAAGCACTTTCAAGAACCCGACACCCACGTAATCATCTATTGATGCCCCAAACAACAGGGTGTATGCTCCATCGTTGATTTGGCGGATGAATATCCAGCTTATAGGTAGGAATGATGTGCTCAAGAACATCAGCGGCATCATCGTATCAATAGCATCTATGAGTATGAACATAATTATAATTACAAATAGTGGTAGTAAGAGGTCTGCCACTAACCACTCACCCCCCTAATCTTGTTGATAACCCACTCTGTGGTAATCCAAGAAGCAATCCAACCAACGGGGCGCAAGAACAGCAGATTCAAGATATTATATAATTTCTCTGGTGCAACGTAGAGTATAACACCCTTCACGAGTGCAAAAGGGCTAATCCACGACACAGCATCAAGTATGAAATCAAGCGAGCCAGCAACAATAGTCGTAAGCCACGAGGTATTATCGGCCGTGTAGAGTGGGGTTGCTGCGTCTCGATCCTCGAGTCCTTCCATGCTGAAGCTGACGCCACGAGCAGCGAAATAGTACACACCGAGTGTGTACATCGTGGAAAACATGAACAAAGACGTGATAATCAAAGCTTTCATGCTCGACACGTCAATACTCACCCCCTCCACCATAGACCAGTTTCCTTCCGATCGTAAAGAACATACCAGCACCTACCCAGCTCACCACGAGTATGTATATCGTGTATGGGGCGAACAAACCAACCACAGCAAACAGTTGCAGCAACAGAAACGCTATAAAGCCTATCGCAGTGCCATTCACAC
>Ga0180301_10001028_pt1 | contig 21822 bp, 17 predicted proteins | sample GuaBasSediGuay16_FD_121797 | JGI IMG/M metagenome (GOLD analysis project Ga0180301, IMG submission 121797) | Subseafloor sediment microbial communities from Guaymas Basin, Gulf of California, Mexico - Guay16, Core 4569-2, 12-15 cm | ecosystem: Environmental > Aquatic > Marine > Hydrothermal...
ATACTCAATATTCTCATAATCAAGGTCAAAAACTACCATAGCAAAAACATTTCCAATGCGGAAAGAATCAGGAAAAGGTATAACAGCGAAAGGCTGGGGCGCATGTTTTTCAAAAAGTACAAGCTCGCACGATGTTGCGTGCCGGGAGTAAATAGAAAAATTTACTCCCCCAGGAACTATCGTTGCCCCAAAGGGGAGAGGTTTACCCGGCCTTAATTTGAACCGGCCATAAGTGTGGGTAGGGTGAAGGTCGACTCTTATCATTTGCCTCCTCCCTTCTTTTTAATCGCCTCGCAGGCACTTTTAATATCATTATAACTCTTAAAAAAACTACTGAATCCTGTCATTTCCATAACATCTCTTACTTCCTCACATAAACCTGAAAGCGCACAGGGTTTTTCTTTTACCGAAGCGCTCTTAGCGATCATAAGAAGAACCCTCAAACCTGCACTTGAGATATATTTACACTCGCTTAAATCTAAAACAAGGCAACAAAGTTCATCAATTAAAGGCAATACCTTTTCCTGTAATTGAGGTGCTGAATTCCCATCAAGATTACCTGATATTTCAACTACAGTAACCCTATCTTTCTTACTCATCTTAATATCCATAATACCCTCCCTTTCATACACAGATTAACGCAGATAAACAAGGTTACCAGGACACCAAGTCACAAGGTCACCCGTTTATACACAGATTAACGCAGATGAAAAACAGATTGCCACAGATCTATAACTATTTAACCGGAACAAGCCGGACTTTAATTTTCGCACGATAGTTTAAATTGGGCAACTCAACTGTCATCTTTTCAGCATCAAAGTTTTTCCACGGTTTACCATCAACCCACACTTCAGAAACCTTGACTACTCCTTTCGGAAGGATATCTGGCTGTACACGCAAAATCCCCTCAGGAAAACCACCTGGTAAAGGTTTAAAGTATAAATCTAATGGCTGTTTAGTGTTAAGGAGATTAGTATAGACCGCGGATAAATATGCAAGCTCAATAGAATGATAGCCACTCATAGAGTGACTCCCTTTAAGACGCTCTGTCCCCAAAAGAAAAGGAAGGCCATTGTTAAGTACATTAAAGTATACTGCTCCATCTTCATAATCAAGAAAGAACGAATTATAGAAAGCTGCTGACTCCCGAGCATAACGCAAATACTCTTTATCTTTCAATACACCATAAAGAATCTGATAAGCAAGAATTCCCTGTTCTTGCTGCCACCAGGCTTTTCTATCATGCCAGGCAAAACGATAAAATTCCTCTCCTTCTTTTAACTCCCGCTCCATTACATCGTACCAACCACCTCGCTGCCTATCCATACCAACTTTAGGCATAATTTCAGCAATTTTCTTTGCCAAATCAACGTATTCTTTTTTAGCAATGAGATTATTAATCCTCATTAAGTTCCAGGCAATTTTAAGATTGTGCCCTACAACTGCACGATTCTGCTGCCACCCCCACGTCTTATCATGACTCCAATCCTCAAAGAACCGCTCCTGGACAAAAGGACTATGTTCGTAATCAGGAAAATATTTGGTAATACAATCAGCAGTATAAGCAAGAAAATCGCGGTATTTACTATCCTCTGTGGCAAGCCAGAGATTAATAAGATAGGCAGGGGCATGATCACCTACAGAATTCCAGTTCTTACGAGCACGATTGCCTCCTAAACTCTCACTGCGAGGGTCAAGGGTAACAGGGTCAATATGAGAAAAGTAACCTTCTTTCTCCTTATCTAAGAAAAACCTGTCAAATAAATCAATGGTCATTTTAATATCTTTCATAATTGCAGGGTCCCCATTTAACCTATAAACTTGAGTAGGACCAGCTAAAGCATAAATCTGTTCATACATAGGAATAGCATCATAGTCATCCCCAAACTCGGAAGCAAAAATTTTGTGTTCTTTACCTCCTCTTACATCAATACCGTGATACCAATACACTACATTTTCATCGACATCGTAGAAACGCATGTGTTCACGTAGGTACTCAACTCCTTTTTCTGCTGCCTCTAAAAATCTATCCTCTCCTGTAAGCATAAATGCAGAGGCAAATCCATAAACAAGACGGGAAATAGTATCGGTCTCCTGGCGAAAATCACCTTTGCGTTCACCAGTTAAAGAAAGAAAGGTGCGGTAGTTGCGATAATCAATTTTCTCAGGAGAACCAAACTGTGCTTTGATAAAGAAATCAGCAATACTTTTTGCCTGCCTTATCCACCAATGCGCATCTTCTTCAAAACGATATCTCCCTATACCCTCACCAGGAAAAATCAGTACTTTAGCCTCAAAGGTATATCTACCATGGTCATGGTAATAAATACCAATGGTAAACAGATACTGACCTTTAACTAAAAGTTCTTCCATTTTAGAAGTATAATCAACGTAAGCTTCTCCTAGATTGCGCGGACCGCGCGCATACGTATTTGAAGTTAACTTCACCTCAAATTCTCTTCCATCAGTAGTACGTATTCCAAAAATTCTCTTTTCTTTATTAAAACCTGTTACATACCCACCAATAGTATCAGAAAACTCAAATTTAATTTCGTTCTTCATCTCTCCACCCCTTTCTTTTTAAAGAAAATACATTCCTTTTTATCATTATCTATGGACCGAAAAATATCTATTAAAATTAGATACTTTTCTTAAGTAATCTCTCCGGGACAAAAAGCAAACAAAACGCATCTCATCACAGAGATATTATGAAATGGAAGTGGCAAGAAATGTGTTACTAAAACTGTAACCTTGGGGTTTTTTTGCCCTTCAACGTCTTTATCTACAATCATTATGGAACTAATACCTAAAATAACTTCTCTTCACTACTTTTTATAGTAGCGGTATTATAACATCTGAATTAAATTATGCAAGAATTTTATTTCTCAAATTTTTCAATAAAAAATATACAGATTATTTTAAAAATTAGCTAGCAGGAGAATATCTTGGAGAATATCTTAAGGTATTTAAATATAAAAAAGGATTAAGGTATAAATAATATTCAGAAAATTTTTGTAAAATAAAAATAATTTCTTGCTGGCAAAATACACTAGGATTAATCCTTAAAATATGAGGAAAATCGTTATGTTGGATATAGTGAATAACAAAAGAGGTCTCTACACTTATTGGTTGAGCATCATTCAATTTACTTCTACATCTACTGCATATAATCCCGCCGTTTAAAATACTGAAATATATTTTCTCCTTATAAGGACGATGGCAATTTATGCACAAATTAAATTGTGGTTTAAAACCAGAAATAGTAAGAAATTTAATCAAAAATATATATACTAGTTTCTCCGTACTATAACTATTTAAACTCTCTAAGGAATGTTGAAAAAGAAAAAATATATCAGGTTGGCTATCGCCTAAAATTGTACATCTATCTATAATACGGGCAAAAAGAGACGCCGCGCTATTCTTTTTTATATCTTTACGCAAAAAATCATATCCATTAATAAGCTCTACATAAGATACAAGCCAAATTTCACTTCTACGAGGATAGAGAATAAACTCATTAAGAGTAAAAATATCCAAAGAGGAAGTAAATTCTTTCTTTTGAGTATAAAACCCCTTAAAGAGCCCCTGAATCTTTCCGAATTTTTTCGTGTATATAGTAGCTAAAAGAGAAGTTTCTTTAAAATTAACTCTTTTTATTATATATCCTACGTCTTTATCAATCATATAATTAGCTTTTGAGCTTTTTAACTCTTCCCCTTACAATTTTTCTTTTTAAATTTTATGCCCTATACGCTATTCGCTATTTATTACACCCTATATTATTTCAACCCTTTTTAGCAACTCTTTTTCTTTATTTTCCATTTTCTTTTTTTCTCTTTCAGGATAATCTTTATAACCTAAAAGATGCAGGAGGCCGTGGATTATATAAAGAGTAATTTCATAATTAAAAGAAGTGCGGTAGAGCTGAGCATTTCTTAAAGCTTCTTCTACGGAAATTACTACTTCTCCTAAGAATTGAGAATTAAATTTATCTTTTAAAGGAAAGGAAATAACATCAGTAGGAGAGCTTTTCTTGAAATATTTTCTATTAAGTCTCTTTATAAATTGATTATCGCAAAACACCAAAGAAAAAGAAGCTCTTTTTAAGCCCAAATAATGGACAATCCTGCCTATTATCTTTCTTAACTTAGCTTGATTTATTCTCTTGAGGTTTTGTAGGTTTTTTATCTGTACCATTCTGAGGGTAATTTACTCGAGTATGAAAAATAGCATTAAGAATCCTTGTAAAACTTTTAGTAATTTTTTCTAAGTCCTTAAGGGTAAGCTCACTTTCGTCTAACTCACCTTCAATAAATCTCTTTCTTACTACATCCCTTACCATCTCCTCAACTCGTGAAGGCGTGGGTTCTTCTAGAGTGCGAGAAAGTGCTTCAATAGTATCAGCAAGAGAAACAATGGCAATTTCTTTTGATTGAGGTTTAGGACCAGGATAACGATACTCCTCTTCATCTTCTGATTCAGGTTTAAGTTCTTTAGCACGATGATAAAAATAATACACTAAACTTTTACCGTGATGCTGGGTAATAAAATCTATGATATTGGTGTTAAGATGGTATTTTTTAGCTAACTCTACCCCTTCTTTAATATGGTTAATAATAATGAGCTTACTTATAGAAGGTTTTAAATCCTTATGGACATCACGATAAGGAATCTGATTCTCCGCAAAATAATTTGCTCTGTTGATTTTACCAATATCATGATAATAAGCGCCTACTCTTGCTAAAAGAGGATTTGCTCCAATAGCCTCTGCTGCTGACTCAGCAAGGTTAGCCACTACCAATGAATGTTGGTAGGTTCCCGGGGCTTCTAAGATCATCCTTTTTAATATGGGGTGATTAAAATCAGACAATTCCAGAAGGGAAATATTGGTTACTACCCTGAATATATATTCAAAAACCGGTAAAATGCCAATTACTATAATTGAAGAAACAATTCCATTAACAACACATACTTTGAACAGTTCTACATCAGGTAAAGCAAAAAAAGAAAGTGCCTCCTGCCGTTCTCCAATAAATGCCACAAAAAACTGTAAAAGACCGGCAAAAAATCCTGCACGAATGATCATAAAACGAGTTCTTGACCTATAACTTATCATTGACGCTACCAAAGAAGAGCAGAAAAGAGAAATTACCACCGTTAAACCAAAATCTCCTTTCTGAGTAGAGCCAGCAAGTATAGAAATTACCAAAGAAAAAAGCATGGAAAGATGCAAATCATCAAAAAGAAGAGTGATTAATATAGCAAATCCTATAGCAGAAACACTGTAAGGCGATAGTTTAAAGGTTACTACCGTTAATACAACTATCAATATAGCTAAGGCAATGAGAATAAAAAGGTCTAATAAAGAAGGGAGCTTTTTATGGCGGTAAAATCTCTTAAGATAAATCGCTAATAGGACAATAAGAATTAATGACGATAAGTCAATAGAGTAAAGAACAAAAAAGAACCCTGTTACAAGAAAAAATAATATCGTTGCTAATATTGAAGAAAGGTTATGTTCCTTCTTTACGGTAAAATTTCTCATAGGCTTTTACTATTTTTTGAATCAAAGGGTTTCTTACTACATCACGGTTATTTAAGCGTATAAATTTAATTCCCTTGATCAGCTTAAGAATTTCCATTGCTTCCATTAAACCCTTCGGTTTTCCTCCTGGGAGGTCACTCTGGGTAATATCTCCTGTAATGACTGTTTTTGAGTTAAATCCCAAGCGGGTAAGAAACATCTTAAGCTGTTCACCCGTACAATTCTGGGCTTCATCAAGGATAATAAAAGCATTATTGAGAGTTCTACCTCGCATATAGGCTAAGGGAGCAATTTCAATTATTCCTGTCTCCAGATTATCCTCAATAGTATCTGCTTCCATCATATCATAAAGAGCATCATAAAGAGGTCTTAGGTAAGGACTTAATTTTTCTTGCATCCCTCCCGGCAGAAAACCTAGTGACTCTCCTGCTTCGATAGCAGGACGGGTAAGAATAATTCTACTTAATTTACCTTCATTAAGGTACTTCACCGCCATTGCCATGGCAAGATAAGTTTTTCCTGTCCCTGCAGGGCCAATAGCGAATGTAATATCATAATTTTTAATTGCCTCAACATATTTTCTTTGACCAAAAGTTTTAGGAACGATAAACCTCTTTTTAGAAGCTACCTTTATCCTCAAGGATAAATCATTATCATTCTCTTTTACAACAGGTAAACTAAAATAATTAGTCATTTCCTCATCCGTCAATATTATTCCTTCTTTCGCTAATTTAATCAATTTTTCCAAAAAATGAACAGCTTTGTTAACTTCTAATTTTTCTCCTCTAACTGCCAATCCCCCAGAACAGAGATTTACTTCTACACCCATTTTTTTTTCAAAAACTTTAAGCTTACTATCGCCCACACCAAAAATCTCTCTTATTATAGAATTATCCGCCAGAGGGATTATTTTCTCCATATCTTTTTTATAAAGAATTATGTTTTTAGTTTTTATTAAAAGGGAATTTTTATCTTTGTTCCAGGATAAACATAGTCGGGGTCTTTTATAACATCTTTATTCTCCTCATAGATGAGCTTCCACTTCCTTGTTGTCCCATAAAACTTATAAGATATTTTCTGAAGAGTATCGTTCTTCTGTACAGTATAATATTTATATTGCTTCTGGGGCTGTTGTGGATGGAGAGATTCAGAAACTATAAACTTGACAGGAATCTCTTCCCTGGTGATTTCTTCCTCTATCGTACTTCTATTAACTATTCTACTTTCTTCTTGGGACTGCTTTTCTTTTTGTTCTTTTACTTGCGAAACAGCTTTACTATCTGGTGTTATAGTAGCTTTAGGGGGATGTTCCCCTAACTCTACCTCTATCACAGTAATAGGCCGCATCTTACCCAAACGAAGTTTCTTCTCTTTATCCGAAGGCTCACCTACAATGTAACCCTGGTTACCTGTTATCTCTATATTTTTACGGGGCTTATATATAGTATAAGTTCTCACTAAACATCCTGAAATAAAAAATAACCCCACTCCCAACAATAATAATCCTCTCATCTCTTCCTCCCTTGCATTACTTCTGATTTTCTTCTATTCTTTCTTCTGTATTCTACCATTTTAAAAAAACATTTCAACTGTGATTTCAACCATAAGTTTTGCCTTATAAATTAACTCAAATTTCTTGATGTTTTTTTACTATTTGCTACCTACACAGATAAAAAACTTAAAAGTTAAGATTTAAAGATGTTTCTTTAATAAAAACAAAACTCATCCACCCAAGAACTATTCCTCCTTCAATATCTCTAACCCCAATTCCCTAAGCTGTTCCCTTTCTATAGGAGAAGGAGCACCACTCAGAGGGCAGATGCCTCTTTGGGTTTTAGGAAAAGCAATAACATCTCTTATGCTCTCTGAACCACTGATTAAAGCATACAACCTATCTAGCCCGAAAGCAATCCCTCCATGGGGAGGAATCCCATACTTAAACGCTTTTAATAAGAATCCAAATCTTTCTTCAGATTCTTCTTTCGTTATACCAATTATATCAAATATCTTTTTCTGTAACTGAAACGAGCTAATCCTTATTGATCCACTGGCGATCTCGTTACCATTTAAAACCAAATCATATGAACGTGCTCTTACTTTTGATAAGTCAATATCAAGATATTTAATATCCTTTTCTTTAGGAGAGGTAAAAGGATGATGTTGAGATTGCCACCGGTTTTCTTCTTCATTAAACTCAAAGAGAGGAAAATCTACTACCCATAAAAAGCGCCATTTCCCTTTTCCTACGTCAGGTTTATCCGTAGAGTATTTCTCTTTTACTTCTTTATAAGAAAGACGCAAAAATGGTATCTTAATTGTTTCCTTCAAAACTTCCTTAAAAACAAAAGAAATCATCTCTTCACAGAGGGTATAAATATCTTCTTCTTCAACAAAAGACATCTCTAAATCCAGCTGACTAAATTCAGGCTGTCTATCACGGCGGAGATCTTCATCACGAAAACATTTTACAATTTGATAGTACTTATCGATACCCGAAATCATCAAAATCTGCTTAAAAAGCTGGGGAGACTGTGGTAAAGCATAGAACTGATGAGTACTAATACGTGCAGGAACAAGAAAATCTCTTGCTCCTTCGGGCGTAGACTTGGTTAAAAAGGGGGTCTCAATTTCTAAAAATCCTTTCTCATTAAGAAAATTACGAAAACAATGATTAAAGGAATGCCGTAAGATAAAATTATTAAGCATCTTGGAACGCCGTAAATCAAGATAACGGTAAGTCAATCTTACATCTTCTGAAGCCTCTATATTATTTTCTATGGGAAAAGGCAAATCATCTGATTTACTTAAGTACTCTAATTCCTTGGCAAAAAACTCAAAATCACCACTAACAACTTTGGGATTCTCTGTACCTTTGGGCCTACGGTTAAGCACCCCTTTTATTCTCACCACATCTTCATTACGTAACTGCTTAGCTTGAGAATAAGCTTCCGAGTGGGGTTTGGGAGTAAATACTACTTGTAATTTTCCATAACGGTCCCGTAAATCAATAAAGATAATATTTCCATGATCTCTTCGTGCATCTACCCACCCACACAGAACCATTTCTTTACCTAAAAGCTTTTCATTTAACTCTCCTAAAGTATGTGTCCTAAGCATATTCTTTTATCCTCTCCTTTAATACCCTAAGTAACTCATTGTGTTTTATTTCCTCTTGAATAGATTTTTTCATATTCCTTATTATCACACAATTTCTTTTTATCTCTTCATCGCCTACAATAACAACAAAAGGAACCTTAAATTTTTGCGCTGATTTTAACTGGGCTTTTAATGATTTGTTATTATAATCAATTACTGAAGAAACTTCTGCGTTTCTTAGTTCTCTTAAAATTTTGTATGCTGTATTATAAACAGAATTGGAAGTATAAACTACAAATACGTCTACCGACGAAATAACAAGAGATTTTGACAACAAAAGAATCATCCTCTCTAATCCTAAGGAGAATCCTACTGCACCAACATCTGGTCCTCCCAATCTTCTAACGAGTTCATTATAACGACCCCCTGCCCCCAGAGCATCGCAAGAACCCAAAGATAAAGAAGTAATTTCAAAAACCATATTAGTATAATAATCAAGCCCTCTTACAAGATAGGGGTCATAAACATAAGAAACTCCAATCTCATCTAATATCTTAAGAAAGTTATAAAAATCATCTTTGCAGTTCTTACAAAGATGCTCATTTTTTATCTTTAAACTACCTATTATTTTCTTACAATCTGTTTTTTTACAATCTAATACTCTTAAAGGATTAACGGTTAATCTCTTCTTACAATCATCACAAAGTAAAGATACATAAAAAGACAATCTTTTCTGGATAAGTTCTGATAAAACAAGTTTATCTTTACAACAGCCTAAACTATTGACTTTCAAGGTATATTCTTTAATGCCTGATTCTTTTACAATCTCTGAGGCTAATTCAATAATCTCTGCATCAAGATAAATACTTTTAGAACCTATGGCTTCCGCACCAATATGATGGAATTCACGAAGCCTGCCTTTTTGAGGACGTTCCCCTCTAAACATAGAGCCTATGTAATAAAACTTACTAAACTCCCGAGACTTATAAAAAGATTTCTCTATATAAAAACGTGCTACCTGCGCTGTTCCTTCAGGGCGTAAAACTATATCCTTACCTTCTATTTTAAACATCTGTTTTTGAACAATATCTGTTGCTTCTCCTACACTTCTTTTAAAAAGGCCTTCTTCCTCTAAATGAGGTAAAATAAGAGGCTGGTAACCAAATTTTTTAAATATCTTTTTTGCTTTTTGAACTAAATCTTCAAAATAAAAGGAAATCGGTGGGTAAAAATCGCTCGTTCCCCTAACACTGTGAAAAATATTCTTCATTCTAAAGATGGAAAAAGAAAGATTTTAATTCAGGGGATAAAAACTACTTTATTTCCTTTTTCATCTCTAAACCAGGCTTGAAAATAACTGTGTTACGTTCAGGAACAGGGATAATCTCGCCTGTCTTAGGATTCCGACCAATTCTGCTCTTTCTTTTTTTGACTTTAAAAACGCCGAAGTTCCTTATTTCAATCTTCTTACCTTCTTTTAAAGCTCCAAAAATTGTGTCAAACACCTGCTGGACAACCTCTTTTACAACTATCTGTTTTATCCCTGTCTTTTCATTAATTTTTAATACAATATCTCTTTTTGTCATACATCATTCTTATACCACTCTACATTGAAAGTGTCAAGATAAAGTTTAACGCTCACAATGGGTTGCAAAAAGATACTCTTTTGCATAATCCCACCTGAGGATGATAAATAGATAACAGAACTCAATGGTTTTACAATTATTACTTAGTTTAAACCTATAGAAAATCTCCTCTAATTTTTTAGGAATTAACAAATAACGGTCAAATTATTATGATGTGGTAATTAATTTGTACCTCTTATTATTATTTATATGAACCAAAAACTACAAGCCATAAACTCTCTAACCTTCTAAATTGACTATTAAGTATTGATGGGAAGCTATATTTTAACCACAAAATTTTTCATTAAAGATTTTTTATATCTTAAGAATAATATTTTCTTCTCCTACCACTGATACAATATCATTAATAAGCGATTCATTTATAGTAAGGCTAAAATTCTGGGCAGTCTTTATCTTTACTCCTTTAATTTTGGTGTTCTTAAGTATAAAATACACAGGAATTGAACCTCTATGTCTTAAGAATATCTCCTTTAATTCCTTAAGATTAAAACCTCCATTATGGACGAGTATATCTAACTCTTTAGCTTTACTAAAAATATCTTCTGCAGGAATAATATCACTGGCAATAATCTTAGGAACTTTTTCGGTGGGTTGTAATATTCCTTTAACTAATATTACCTTTGATTCTATTAAACAAAGGGTACTTTTTTCATAAACACGGGGAAAAACAAATACCTCTACCGCTGAAGTCATATCCCCTATTTTTACAATTGCCATCTGCTCATTATTCTTTCTTGTGGTAGTGAATTTTACCTTCTCTATGACCCCCATAATCATAACCTCACCACCCCTCTCTTTTTCATAAAAAGAAGAAATGTTTTCCACATTAAGAAGAGACATAAGTTTGCTATAGTATTTTAGGGGATGGCTACTTACATACATACCAAGAAGCTTCTTCTCAAAATTTAAAATCTGAGTCATTGGCCACTCTTCTATCTCAGGAATCTCTGCCTCTTTTGGGTTGGCATCAAAAAGAAAAAGCTGATTTGAAGAAAATTTCCTCTTGGAATTTTTCTCCAATACTCTATCTAACATAACCATCATCTGAGCCCTTTTCATTCCAAAACTATCCATTGCTCCTGATTTTATAAGACTCTCTAAAACTTTCTTATTAACTGTTCGGGAATCAACCCTTTCACAAAAATCAAAAAAACCAGAAAAACTTCTTTTTTCTCTCGTCCGGATAATACTTTCTAAAGCAGCCTGTCCAACGTTTTTAATCGCCATAAGACCAAAGCGAATGTTACCTACAGGAGTAACCGTAAAATTAGTAAAACTTTCGTTAATATCAGGAGGCAACACTTTTATCCCCATTCTATTAGCCTCATTAACATACTCTACAACTTTATCCGTATTATTGCGCTCACTGGTAAGAAGAGCAGCTATAAATTCTACACCAAAATTAGCTTTTAAATAAGCTGTGCGATAAGAAATTAAAGCATAGGCAGTAGAGTGGCTTTTATTAAAGCCATACCCTGAAAAATACTCTATTAAATCAAAAATAGCATTGGCAGTTTTAGAAGGAACATTATTCTTACGGCAACCTTCTACAAAGATACTTCTCTGTTCCTGCATTATTTCAGGAATTTTCTTACCAATAGCTTTCCGTAAAAGATCTGCTTGCAATAAACTAAATCCTGCGAGCTCAGAAACTATCTGCATTGTCTGTTCCTGATAAAGAATAATACCATAAGTCTCCTTTAAGATCGATTCCAATTTAGGATGGATATAGGCAATGGGTTTCTGACCATGTTTACGAGCAATAAAATCTTCTACCATCCCACTGCCTAATGGTCCCGGCCGATAGAGAGCTAAAACAGCGATTAAATCCTCAAAACGCTCAGGATGAATCTTCCTCAATATCTCTCTCATCCCTCTGCTTTCTAATTGAAATACTCCAATGGTCTCTGCTTTCTGAAGGAGATCAAAGGTCTTTTTATCATCGAGAGGAATATTGTTTATATCTATCTCTTTTTTCTGGACTCTTTTAATTATCTTTACCGTCTCATTAATTACAGTAAGCGTCTTTAAACCCAAAAAATCCATCTTAAGAAGTCCTGTCTTTTCTACAGATTCCATATCAAATCCTGTAACTATTTCTCCTGCAGGACCTCTTACAAGAGGAATGCGCTCAATTAAAGGCCTATCAGAAATAACTACTCCTGCAGCATGTGTGGAAGCATGACGAGATAATCCTTCCAATTGTATAGCTACATCAATAAGACGCTTAATATTGGTATCAGAGTCATATCTACCTTTAAGCTCAGGATTAATCTTTAAGGCTTCTCTGAGAGTGATATGGTGACCAGCAGAAGCAGGAATCATTTTAGCAATCTTATCCACCTCTGTATAACTAAAACCCATGGCTCTACCCACATCTCTTACTACCGCCCGTGCTAACATTGTTCCGAATGTAATAATCTGAGCAACATTCTCCTTACCATATCTTCTTGCTACATATTCAATAATTTCCCCTCTTTTTTCATAACAAAAATCAATATCAATATCAGGCATGCTAATGCGTTTAGGGTTAAGAAATCTCTCAAAAATCAATTTGTATCTTAAGGGATCAATATCAGTTATCTCTAAAATATAACTAACAATACTACCCGCAGCACTTCCTCTTCCCGGACCTACAGGAATATTATTTTCTTTGGCAAACTTGATTAAGTCCCAGATAATAAGAAAGTAACTAGCAAAGCCGGTTTTTCTGATAACTCCTAATTCATACTCCAATCTTTCATAAATATTTTTGCCACAGGAAGGATAACGTTTATTGATATTTTCATAACAAAGTTTTTTTAAATAATCGTCTTCCGATATATTTTCTGGTAAAGGGAATCGGGGAAGAAACGTCTGAGAGAAATCAAAAACAAAATTGCATTTATTGGCAATCTCTAAAGTATTCTTTAAAGCAAAAGGGGTATCCTTAAAGATACTATGCATCTCTTGAGGACTACGGAAATAAAATGTATCGCTACTGAATCTGAAACGATTGGGATCGTTTAAAGTAGTCTGGGTTTGAATTGATAAAAGAACTTCATGAGCAAAAGCCTCATTTTTTTCTACATAATGCACATCATTAGTGGCAACGAGAGGAATTCCTAATTCTTTAGAAATTTTTATAAGATTATGATTAATAACCCTTTGTTCGTCTAAGCCGTTCTCCATTATCTCAAGATAAAAATTACCCTCTCCAAAAATGTGCAAATATTCATCTGCACATTTATATGCTTTGCTTATTTCATTCTTTACAATAAAGGAAGGAATTTCTCCCTTAAGACAAGCACTAAGACAAATTAACCCTTTGTTATACTGAAAAAGAAGTTCTTTATCTACGCGAGGCTTGTAATAAAAACCTTCCAGATAAGCTAAGCTAACAAGTTTGATTAAGTTACGATAACCTTCCTCATTTTTAACCAAAAGAATAAGATGGTAATTTGACTCTTCTGACTGCTTATAATCTTTTCTAAATCGTGAACCTTCTGCCACATATACTTCGCACCCAATAATAGGCTTAATACCTACATTTAAACACATATTATAAAACTTTATTGCTCCGTAAAGATTACCGTGGTCAGTAATGGCTAAAGCAGGTAATTTAAATTTTACAGCCTTATCTACCAATCTTTCTAAATGACACGCACCATCTAAAAGACTATATTGAGTGTGGATATGAAGATGGACAAAATCAGAATGCACCATTATGATAATTAACTATAGGACATTTATTTTAATGTGGAATTTGCTTTTAATTTATCCTCTTCTCAACTCTCCAAATCTACTATAAAGATGTTTCATTTTATCACTTAAATCAAAGCTGGTCAACTCTCACCCTGTTATATTTTTCTTGACAGATAACAGCTTCCTCTATATATTACTTTATAATTATCCACACTAAAAGGGGGAATTATGGCAAGAAGATGTGCAATATGTGGCAAAAAAGCAGTAACAGGTAATTCTATTAGCCGTCGAGGACTAGCTAAAAAGAAAGGTGGTGTAGGTAAAAAAACAACCGGTATTACCAAAAGAAAATTTTATCCCAATCTTCAAAGGAAGAAAGTATTTATAAATGGGAAAATAAAAAAAATACTTATTTGTGCAAAATGTATAAAAAATGGCAAGATAATTCTTCCTCCTAAAGTATAACTAAAAATCTCTCTATATCACCTCTAAAACCCTTTATTAATCTCTGTAAGACTTAGTCTTACAATTGATGCAAACGTACATCACGGATAAATAATCTTATACTATTGTAATAACTATTTTTTTCTAAGCGATATACGATATCAAAACTTTTTCCGTATTTAAAGATATTAGAAAAATCATCACGAACTGAAAATATTCCCTCATAAGTCAAATTATCTTTAGTTAACCATACCGAACACAGCCCACTATTAATCTTTTTGGGAGGGTGTTTTATATTTACATTTCTCGTAAGAAATAAAGGTATAGGATTAGCTTCTCCAAAAGGTCTCATCTTCTCAATACCTTCAACAAGAGAAAAACTTATTTCTTTAAATCCTATTTCTAAATCTATATTTATTGCAGGTATCAAATCAGAAGATTTAAGTATTTTCTGTGCTATTTCATTTAACTTCTCCTTAAACTTCTCCACATCATTATAAAAAATTTCTATCCCTGCAGCTTTTTTATGTCCACCATAAGCAAAAAGATAATCTTCACAATATCCCAGCGCCTCCATAAGATTAAATCTCTCTATGGAACGCGCTGAGCCTTTACCCAAACCTTCATTAAAGCCAATAACAAAAGAAGGACGGTAATATTTTTCTACCAAACGGGAAGCTACAATACCCAACACCCCATGATGCCATCCTTCTTTATACAACACCAATACATAGTTATCCTCCAAATTACCTCCAGCAAACTCCTCAGCTTCTCTTAAAACTGCTGTTTCAATATCCCTCCTTAAGTTATTATATTTCTCCAGTCCTAATGCATATCTCTTTGCAGAAGGAAAATCTTCAGCAATAAACATCTCCAAAGCATCGCGTGCTGTATTCACCCTTCCTGACGCATTAATCCTCGGACCTAAAATATAACCTAAATGGAAAACATCGATATTTTCCTTCTTAATTCCACTAACCTCACAAAGAGCATCTATGGAAAATCTAAAGCTATTTTTTAAACATCGTAAACCTTCCTTCAATAATACTCTGTTTTCTCCTACAACAGGCACCACATCACAAACGATTGATAATGCCACTAAATCAAGCAGATCCTCTCGTTCCTTACCCTCCAATACTTGAACTAACTTAAAAGTTACTCCTGCACTACTTAAATATTCAAAAGGATACTTCCCATCAATTCTTTTAGGATTAATAAAAGCATACGAAGGGGTCTGTCCATCTTTTGGTTTATGATGGTCAACAACAATTATATCTATACCTAACTTCTTCGCAAATCTAATTTCTTCATAGGCGTTAGTTCCGCAGTCAAAAGATATTACTAAACTAGCTCCTTCCTCTTTTATTTTTTTCAATGCTTCTTTATTCAAACCAAACCCTTCTTTTATACGATGGGGAATATAAAAAGAAAAATCTACATTTTTCTTCTTTATATAATCGTAGAATATCACTAAAGAAGTAAGCCCATCAACGTCATAATCCCCAAAAAGAAATATTTTTTCTTTTTCCTTAATTGCCTTATTTATTCTTTCTTGGGCTTTCTCAATATCAGGGAGAAGCTGAGGTGAGTGTAAATTAGATTTTTCAGAATCAAAAAAGGTGAAGAAGTCGCTCTCTTCTACTTTACGATTGATCAATAACTGGACAATAAGAGGGTTCAAATCATATTTCTTAGCCAATCTAACCGCATCAATAGTGGAAGGAGCAACTTCCCATCTCTTTCGCATTTCTCTCTCCTACATTTTGTCCCAAGCATTAATCCCTAACATCTCCAAGCCACATTTTAAAACCACTCGCAAACCCTCTAAAAGATTCAACCGGGCAAATGTCTTATTTTTATTATCACCTAACACCCGTTTTCTTTCATAAAAGTGGTGGAAACTAACAGCAATTTTTTTAAGATACTCTATGAGAAACACGGGTTCTAAACTATAATACACCTTATCAAGGCAATGAGCAAACTGTAAAATATCTCTTATAATATACAACTCTTCTTCCTCTAAATACTTACTGAATTTTGGTGAAAATTCTTTTATCTTAGCTTTCCTAAAAATACTCTTAATGCGAGCATGGGCATATTGAATGTAATAAAGAGGATTATCAAAAGAAAAGCTCTTAGCCAAATCAATATCGAACTCAAGAGGGGAAGAGTTTCTTCTTAAAAGATAATAAAATCTTACTGCATCTTTACCTACCTCATTAATTAAATCAGATAAAAGCACAGCTGTGCCTTTACGCCGTGACATTCTCTCCTTGGTTTTTATCGTAACCAACTGAATAATAATAACTTTTAATATATGTTCATTGTACCCAAAAGCTTTTATTACTGCTTTTACTCTGTTGATATAACCATGGTGATCTGGACCCCAAAGATTTATTATCCTATCAAATCCTCTCTCTGCCTTATCGCGATGATAGGCAACATCCGAAGCAAAATAAGTCAACTTTCCATCACTCTTAATTAAGACCCTATCTTTATCATCGCCAAATTTTGAAGATAAAAACCATACTGCGTTATCTTTCTCGTAGACAAATCCTTTCCTCTTTAAAAGCCCAATTGCTTCTTTAACTTTACCCCTTTCTAACAGTTCCTTCTGGCTAAACCAATTATCAAAATCTATTCCTAAAGAGGATAGTTCACTTTTTATCAGAGAAATCATATGGGAGATAACAAAACTTTTCAACTCCTCTTTAGGTATATTTACAGCTTTACAGGCTATATCCTTTACATACTCTGCAGGGTAACCATCTTTGGGTAAAGAGAATTTTTCTCCTTTAATTTCTTTTATCCTTTCCTCTGTTGATTTAACCAAAAGCTCAATTTGTCTTCCTTCATCGTTAAGATAATACTCTCTTAAAACATCGTTACCAAAAAAATCAAAAATACGACTAATGACATCTCCTACTACTGCCTGACGTCCATGAGCAATAGAAAGAGGACCTGTAGGATTAGCACTCACAAACTCTAATATTACTTTCCGTTTTCTTCTCTCCTTAAAAAAATTACTTTTCTCTTTAAGAATTCTATTAAGAGATTCTATTAGTCCCTTACGTGAAACGAAGATATTAACAAAACCGGGCTTAATAATATCTATTTTATCTACATAACCTTTTAACTCCTTCTCCAAAGCACTTTTAAGCTCTGAGGCAACCTTTAAAGAATCATCTTTCAACACCGAGCCTATCTTCAAAGCAATCATAGTAGAAAAATCACCGTATTCTTTTTTGTGGGAAATTTCCCATAAGGGGGGTTCTATATCAAAATGGTAACGACGGAGAAACTTATCCAAAGCCTTAGAAAAAATATAATAGAGAATTCTCATTTAGATATGTGCTTTCTTAACAATTGCCTCAACTGCAGGCCGAACGACCTCAGGCGGTTTAACTTTTCTTACGGCAAGTTGAGGGTCTTTAAGACCATGGCCAGTTAAAGTGCAAACAATTACAATCCTCTTTAATCTCTTTTCAAAACGGTCAAAATACCCCTCTTCTCTTAATTTAAAAAGCCCAGCAACAGATGCGCTGGAAGCAGGTTCAACAAATATACCTTCTCTTTTTGCCAACAACTTATATGCATAAACTATTTCTCTATCAGTAACCGCTTCAATAACACCTTTTGATTCATTTTTTGCTTCTACAGCTTTCTCCCAGCTGGCAGGATTGCCTATCCTTATTGCAGTGGCAATTGTTTTAGGCTTTTTAAAAATACGCCCTTTTACAATAGGAGAAGAGCCTTGCGCCTGAAAACCCAACATTATGGGAAGAGAAGAGGCTTTTTTATAACTATAGTATTCTTTATATCCTTTCCAATAAGCAGTAATATTGCCTGCATTACCAACAGGAAGAGCATGAAAAGTAGGAGTATCGCCTAATGTATCTATTATCTCAAAAGCTGCAGTTTTCTGACCTTCGATTCGGTGAGGGTTTAAAGAATTAACTAACCTTACAGGATAATGAGAAGAAATTTCTCGTACGAGCTTAAGAGCATCGTCGAAATTCCCTCTTATGGCAATAACTACAGCATTATGCATAAGTGCTTGGGCCAATTTACCCAATGCAATTGCTCCTTCAGGAATAACCACAATGCATTTTAAATTAGCTCGTGCTGCATAAGCAGCAGCAGAAGCAGAGGTATTTCCTGTAGAAGCACAAATAACAGCAGACTGCTTTTCTTCTTTTGCCTTAGAAACAGCAACTGTCATCCCTCTATCTTTAAAAGAAGCGGTGGGATTAAGTCCTTCGTATTTAAGAAAAACTTTAAACTTCCTACCTAACATTTCAGAAATCTCAGGAGAAAATATAAGAGGCGTGTTACCTTCCAGTAAAGTAATTACTGGTGTGTTTTTATTGACAGGAAGAAACCTTCTATAACGGTCAATTACCCCTTGGTAGTTAGCTAATTTCATAAATCCTCTATTCTTATCAATTGTGAAGGACCCTTTATCACAGAAAGCGTATCTATCTTAGAAAGAGCCTTATGGATGCTCTCCTCTTTTGCTTCATGAGTAATCATCACAATAGGAACAAACTTCTTTTCTTCTCTCTCCTTTTGAGTTACACTGGCAATACTTATATCTAAAGAAGCAAGAATCTTAGAAATTTTTGCCAACACTCCTGGACAATCCTTCGCCATAAATCTTATGTAATAACGATTAAACAGACTCCCTATTTTTGTAAAGATGATATTGTTTCTCTCCTGAATAAAACGGGGTTTAACAAAAGAAACATTTATAATATCAGAAATCACAGAACTTGAAGTGGGTATCCCCCCTGCGCCCTCTCCATAAAAAAGAAGCTCTCCTGCAGGATAAGCTTCAAGCCACACAGCATTATAAGAGGAATTAACTCCTGAAAGAGGATGTTCTGAAGGAATAAGAGTAGGGTGCACTCTTAAATCTAATCTCTCCTTATCTTTCTTGGCAATAGCCAAAAGCTTAATGACATAAGAAAGTTCCTCAACGTACATTATATCCAGAAGAGAAATTCGTGATATCCCCTCCACATAAAGATTATCTGTCTTTGGCCACACCCCGAAGCAGAGATAGCTTAATATAGATAGTTTATGAAGCGCGTCAAAACCCTTTATATCCAGCTCAGAGTGTCTTTCTGCTAATCCTTTCTTTTGAGCCTCTTTAAGTGCTTCTTTAAAATCTATTCTATCTCTACGCATTCTGTAAAGGATATAATTAGTGGTGCCGTTCAGGATACCATATAATCTTCTTACTTTGCATCCCACAAGCCCCTCGGAGATACTTCGAATAAGAGGAATAGCTCCACACACAGACGCTTCGAAACCAATGTTCCTCCTCAATTTTCTCGCCACCTGAAATATCCCCCTCCCATATTTAGAAAGAAGGGCTTTATTAGCGGTGACTACATCTTTTCCTTTCTTTAAAGAATCAAGAATATAAGTCCTTGCAGGTTCAATCCCTCCAATAAGCTCAACTACAATATCAATATTAGCATCATTAATAATTTCATAAGGGTTAGAGGTGAAAGGTACAGAATATTTATAAGCCAAATTTTTTTTCTCTTTTTTTATATCACATATCTTACTTATCTTTATTTTTAAAGATGTTCTTTTCTCCACTAATGAATAATGCTTCTTTATAGCCTCTAAAGTAGCTTCCCCTACAGTGCCTAGTCCAATTATTCCTATTTTTTTATAAATTTTCATATAAATATTGATTACTTCTCCGATTGGACTCTAACAAAATCCCCTAACTGTCTGGCAATTGCTTCCTCTAATCCAAAAAATCTCAATCTTGTCTCATAAATTACATCTTTTACTACTTCCTTAGAATCAATAACTTCTCCTTCTATCTCTATCTTCTGAGGAATAAAAGGGAAACGAATAAACATTGCCAAACGCACTCCCTTCTCAAACTTACGATTAGTAGTAAGAAGCATTCCTCCTTCGCTAACATTCTTAGTTTGAGAAAGGTCGCTGTTATCCTTTTCTCTCTTTATGCGATAGCTTACTATAAAATTAACATCAATCCGCTTATACCTTCTTCTTTCTGGTCCTCCATATTTATTTTTACTCATACATCCCCCTTAAAAAAAATGATATCTTTACATTAAAGAATTTAAAATAGTCAAACACTACCCTTAAATGGCTAATATAAGCTTATAAATTCTTCCCACGATGTTGAATCTCATCTTGCCCCCATAAACAACCACCGCTTTGTCAAAAAAACATCAGGAATACAAGACCTCTCAATAATCTTCGATATCAATCAAGACACCCTTATGATATTATTGCCGAAAATGTATTAAACTCTCCAGAATTACGATGAACTTTCTTTTTATAATCAGGCTATTAAATTACCAAAGAACCTTGGGGGGGCGAAATTCGAACCTGTAACCCTTTGAACATCGCTTCGCTCCTCATAAAGGGAAACCTATGCTTTTTCTCTCTGATGCTCCGCTATTACTCCCTTTCCTTAATAAAGAAACATAAATAATTTGAGAAAAAATATTTTTCCCTCAAACTCCCTTTTGATTCAAGGATCCGTTTAAGTTTTTTTCTTATAACAGAACAACTATCTCAACATGAAAGTTTTTTATATATCGGGAGGGCGGGATTCGAACCCGCGACCCCTTGAACCCCATTCAAGTGCGCTAATCCAGACTGCGCCACCTCCCGATTACATCACAGAGTTAAATCCTTCTACTATTACATTCTAAGACTCTCAAAGTATCAAACTCACTCTGTTATCAATCTTTAAAGCACAGTAAAGAGTATATGAAAATAAACGGTTTATTAGTTATTTATTTAATAATAAATAATTGTAAAGATATTTAAAGACTAATTTATTATACTTGGTTTTTAAAAGGGTGTAAAGGATGATTTTGGTAGATTTGCTTGAAAAATCCCCATCTAAATAGTAAATTATTATCAAAAGTCAAGCCTTTGACAGTATCCATAAAGCAACCTCCTTTCTTTAAACTAACTACTTATAGTTTAAAGATCCTAAATACAGAAGGTTACCTTTTTTTTAATGAAGAACTCCACCCTTACAGGTGGGGCATCCTATAATTCAAGCTTCGCTTGACCTGCATCCTGTTGCCCTTGATATCTAACGTATTTTCGTGTTGTCGCCTCATTAACTCCCGCCGTGGAGACGAAAAATCCTCGTGCCCAGATACCCCCATCATCCCAGTATACCTTCTTCAGGAAGTGCGAAAATTTCTCTCTTATTCTCCTGCTTGTTACACTTTTCATTATTTCCACTACCTTTGAGACCGAATACTCTGATAGTATCACCATCTGCAGATGGATGTGGTCAGGGCCTATTCCTATCTCCTCAATGAACCAATCGGGATAAAATTTTCACACTTCCTTAAGGATTTTTTCAAAATACCTTGCTATTCCTTCCACGAG
>Ga0180301_10001029_pt1 | contig 21816 bp, 28 predicted proteins | sample GuaBasSediGuay16_FD_121797 | JGI IMG/M metagenome (GOLD analysis project Ga0180301, IMG submission 121797) | Subseafloor sediment microbial communities from Guaymas Basin, Gulf of California, Mexico - Guay16, Core 4569-2, 12-15 cm | ecosystem: Environmental > Aquatic > Marine > Hydrothermal...
AAATATCCTAAAAGATGATTTTGAGGAAATTTGGGATAATCATCCGCTTTTGTGGAAGCTTCGAATAAGAGAAAACTTGAAGACATATGAAGTAAATGGCAAAATTGTCGGTTGTGGCGCATGTCCAGACAAGTATATCTGTGGAGGATGCCGCGCAAGAGCCTACAGCTACTTCAACGGAGATATAACAGCCGCAGACATAGGATGCATAAAAAACGATGAATTATGGAGTTCTATAATCAAAGTAATTAACGCTAAAGCTCGTACATAACCTTTACAAAGAGAATGGGAAAGAAGCGGAAAATTCATGGTTAAATTGACATTTATAAAAAGGAGAATTATATTCTAGGAATTTTTCGAATGCTTCTCCACGCATTACACGTCTTCTGCCTTCATCACTCAGCCAGAAGGCTTCTCTCTCAAGTTTGGCTTTAACTTCATCCCATGGAAGCCTGTCATCGTAAAGGTAGAGGTTGCCGTAAATGTAATCCATTTAAGCCAAGGAACCAATCCTTTACCTCTCAACTGCTTATCCTCATTCCTAACAGGCTCAACTCTGAAGGTTCTTCGGCCGCCAATCTTCTTCAGGTCATAGGGAGCTTCACGTCCAAGCTTCCTTGAAAGCCATGTAATCAAGCACTCATCCAAACCCATTTCATCCCTAATCTTCTTTGCACTAACAACATTATTCTCAACCGCCTTGATCAAACGCCTCTCTGCATCACTCTAAACACTCAGCAGCCCCTCAAAAATAGCCAGTCTCTTCCTGATAGCCTTATAGTTCAATCCGTAGAAAAAACCCTTCCTGAACTGCCATCCCCTAGCCCTATCAAGTCTGCCCAGAACACCAGCTCTATACAAGTCGTACAGGCGGTTCTTAACAGCCTTCAATGAAACGCTTCTGCCAAGCAAACTGCAAATCCATCTGTGAACTTCATGTGGAAATAGTGCGACTTCACTTCCCCTCATAACCTTCAATATAAGCTCCCTGATAGTCGGCTTCCTCCTAACATCCCCGCTGTAAAGTATGAAGCGGCAGACAAGCATCCTTCCATCACTAGACCGTCATTTAACAACTTTGCCAGCATTCTCAACACATGAATAAGCATACTGCCTACCGCCACGCAGAGCTGGAAAGTTAACCTCACTTCTGGAAATCCAGCCTCTCTTCCAATACTCAGTCAAGTTGATGCTCTTAGGATTCTCAACCTTCAGCGCCGACAATATCTCATGCTTAAACCTTGGAACCTCATCACTAAGCAACTTCAAAATCGCCTTTTTCAGGGAGCCCCTCAAAGACGGCTTCAATGTCCTGCGGGGACATGTGCCGGCGAAAACGTTGTTTGCCTGTCCCCGGGTAGAAACGATCATGTAGCTCGGCCTCTGAGTTGAAATGTCGCTGCTCAACCCCAAGCTCCGAAGGCCTTGAATTAGAATCTCAACTTCCTCAGCTGAAATAAGCATGCTTCTACTGTACATCATGCTTACTTTCGCAGCCGCACCTATCATAGCCTCCTCAATCTGCACAAACATCTTCAGCCCTCTGCGCTCAGTTCTAAACTCCAAGAAGCTTTTTCAGGATAGAAGTGTAGGCGGCCCCAGTAACATGCATATTAACGAATTTAAGGCAAATTAGCCGGCCCGGCCTGTACAGCTTATCCCACAGCGAGCCGAGGTGAAAAGCCTTTGGATTCTCCATGTAAACTATCCTGTCGATTTTAAGTGGAGGCTTAGCATACTTCAAATCACTATCCTTCCTAACAATAACCAAGCTTACAACATCAACAGGTCTGGGCCGGAGCCTCTTAACATCTTCTATTTTTTCTCTTTAATCGGTCTATACATTTTGAGAAATGAGTATAGGTTTCACTTGCAGGTTGATATGGAATGTTCATTAACGGTATTTCACTTGGCTTATCTAACTCTTTTTTCATTAACTCTACTGCTGAAACTATTTCCTTCATATATGCTGGGAGATTTTCGAAGTAAAGTTTGATTAACTGTTATCTTCCAAGTTCATAGCTTTCAGCAATGTTTACTATTGAGCTTAAGTTTAGCTCTATGATACTGTTTAGGTATTCCTCTGCTTCTTCAAGCAGTTCATTTATTGAATATTCGCCTAATGTTATTTTATCTAGGTTTTCAACTATGGATATGTTTAATGCGACTGCTTTTAACTCTGTGCTGTCTGCCTTCTGCGTGTTCAGTTAGGAATGTTCTTATGTTTTCGTCTTTTATTTCGCTTACTATCTGTCTTACGTTTTCAGTATAGCTGGGTATTTTCTTGTTCAGCCATGTGTAAAACTGTACCTAAGATACCATCTTCTTCTAGAAAGATATCTGCTAGAGCTAAGAAGTGTGCCCATAATCCTACTTCTCCGCCGCATATGTCTTTAAATTTAGACATGTCTATGTATTCGCTTATTCCACGTTCAACTTTTGTAAAGGGGGGATTCATGAGAATAACTTTACATTTTTAAGTTCGACTTTGTATTCTTCTCCAGTCATTTCATGTGTATAGAGTGGTTCTTGAAATAATTCGAGTTGGTATAATCTTGGTCTGACGAGAATATACGGAGCAAGTTTTGAACTATCTCCCTTGATGATTTGGATTTTTCTATGGTTACCTCGGGATTCATAGCTGCTAGATTTGCAGTAGTTAAATGAACGACAAATGGCATAATGTCTATTCCGAAAATGTCTTTCTCGCAAAATTGTTTGTATGGATTTCCTTCCGTTTTTCAGCTTCAAATAATTCTAATTTTCTTCTATATGTTGCTGTTAAAATCGTTCCAGAGCCGCAGGCTGGATCTAGAACTGTATCGTCACTTCTTTCGATTATTAGATTTGCTAATATTTCAGCTGCTTGTGGTCTTGTGTAAAATGCTGCTAGTAGTTTTCTTATTTTACTTGGCATTAGTTCATGAAAGATTCTTCCTGGCATTTCGTATCTAGTTTTTCAACTTTTAATCCCCATATTAAGTCAAATGCATCTTCTATGAAGCTGTCTGGAATAAGATGAAGAACATTTACTTCGAATATAGGCCTGTAATTGGTATCGTAAATTTTCTTGAAAATTCTTTGGAGTTCATTTTTATTGGTTTTTTGAAGTCTTGCATTATTTGAGGATTTCCACTTGAGAAGAATCGTAAGAATAAGAGCTGACTTATCAAGATATAAGTGGCGAGGAATCTTAAAACATCATTGCGTTGATTTGGATCAATTTGACCTATTCCGAAGAATAGCTTTGGATCTGTAATTACATCTAATAATTGCGATTCTGTTAATTCAATTTCATTCATCATATCTTCGATTTGCTGTCTAAGTAGCCTTACGACTAGATCAAGTGGATAGGTTAGATTACATTAGTTTGATCTTTGCTAATCCTGATGAAGACGCTGTATCTGCCTACTATGATGATCTGGTGGTTTATAAAGGCACTAAAATTACTTTTAACGGTTTAAGTAATGGCTTGTTTGTTGAGCTTTGGGATGAAGCTGGAAGTTTAGTTCATAGAAAGTTGGCTTCGTCTAGTAGTTTGATTTTGATGTGGAACCTGAAAGCATTAGTATTCCGTTTAATGGAAAGGTTAAGATTATAGATACGATTCCAGTTTCAGTTTCTAATGTTCAAGGCGATGTTTACTTTAAGGTTTATGGGTTTAATGGGAATTTGCTTTGGACTACAAACAGTATTGCTGTTTATGATGGAGATGTAATCTCAATTTAGGATTGGTTTTGCTGGAAGCCAAAGTGAGAGTATTTCTAAGGACTGGGAGAGTGGCGGTTTAAATGGATGGAGCCTTCATAACACTTACTTTTCCAACTATAACTGCTGGTGCCTCAGCTTATACTGCAAAAACTGGTAGCTATTCAGCTCAAATTTATGGTGACTTGACTTTCGAAGCATCTTACCATAAAGCGTACTCTTTCTTCAGTATTCCAGTAAATGAGAACGTGTCTGAGGTTACAGTTACCTATTATATGTACATGAAGGAGAGTACTGCGGTAGTGCTGATGCTGCCAAAACTTATGTTGAAGGCAAACTTTACATTAAATATATATTTAATTTTATAATTTAAAATATTGTATGAGTAATTTCTGGCTTAATATTGATATTCCAACAAGGATTTGCACTGTTCATAGTGATAAATGTTCTTTTGTTAAGAAGATTATGGAGACTATGTTTAAGGGTGTTGGTGAATTAAAGCGTGATAGTGGATGGCTGAAATTTAAATCAATGAATGAAATAAACTCTTATTTTAAGTTAAACTTTGAGGGTAAAGGCTTTATTCTTAGGAAATGCTTAGTCTGCCTAAAATAAGCATATATTGATAGAGCACCCCTGACATCTACTTTAAATATTATTTATGAGGTTTTATTCATGGTGAATTTAGACATAGTCGTTTTTCAGTTGAAGCTTAAGAGTAGGTTGAAAGCTAATAGCCTTAATATTGTTTTAAGACATTTAATTGAGAAGCATGAAGTATATCATAAGTTAAAGAGAGGTAAACTATATGCATTTTAACCAAAGAGGGTCTTAGGAGAGTAATTTATCAGTTGATGAGGAGTGATGGCTATGTTCAGTTGAAGTTACCTATTTTTATGTTGAATTCTCCAGTGATTGTGTGAATATAATTTAAATTAAATTTGTGTTAAATAAATTGGCTATGATGTTATTGTGGGTTGTATTAGTGTTCCTTTAAGTTCTTTCGGTTTCTCCATTTCTATGTCCATATAATAGTAGATTGGTATTCTTCTATTTGAGGCGGCCCATGGGTTTCCTTTGCTGTCTATAGCTATGCAATTTACCCCACCCTTCTCTCCTAATGAGTTTATGTCTTTTATGGCTTGTATGCATGCTTCTTTTACGCTTAGCCCGTTTTTCATGTAGTTGACTATGCTTTTTGCCGTTGAAAGTCTAATGGTTAATTCTCCTCTACCAGTGCATGCCGCTCCTCCATATCTATTGTCTGCATAGTTGCCAGCTCCAATTATAGCTGAGTCTCCTACTCTTCCTGGTAGTTTCAGTGCTATCCCGCTTGTTGAAACTCCTACGCATATGTTGCCTTGCATGTCAATTGCAATTACATTTACTGTTCCATGCTGCTTTACAGCTAGTTTTTCATACCATTCTCTTAATTTAAAGTTCTTAATGTATTGTGCTAGGTATTTCTTATATCTATCAAAGCTTTCATCTAATTCTTGGATTGTATCTCTTAGAAATGCATCGTATATTATGCGTGCACGTTCACTTAATAATTCGCATTTCTCAAATCCCATGACTTCTGCGAAGAGTTCTGCACCGTCACCGATTAATAGGATGTGTGGCGTATTTTCCATAACCTTTCTAGCTATGGATATTGGGTTTTTAAAGTGTTTTATTCCAGCCACTGCACCGGCCTTCAATGTTCTTCCATCCATGATTGATGCATCCAATTCCACTTCACCTAGGAGGTTTGGTATACCTCCATAACCAACAGTTTGATCTAGAGGATTATTTTCAACAGCATTAACTGTGGCTTCTACTGCATCTATGGCTGAACCACCATTCCTTAAAATTTCAGCTCCAATATGGAGCATCTCTCCGGCATTTCTAGTTCCAATAATTCTGGCCAAAACCATTTATAGGAGCACCATCAATTAAGTATATGCTGAGAATATTAAAGTATAACGAGTTTAGATTTCATTTCCTATTTAACCGTTAAGTCTCACTGTGAATGTTAAATTTATTATTAAAGCTGTATGGCGCAACACTTCAAGTTCACTTTTATAATTGTTTTGACTACATTTTATGGTTGCCTTATTTTACTTGCTATTCTTTCACATCTATGTTAGGAAGATTTATGTCGATGTGAAAATAATTATACTGTCAATTTGAATAGTTATGCAAGCTATGCTTCAAAGTGTATTTGTGAGAAATGCATCTTTTAGGCCGCTATTAGAAGTGTTGGCAGTACAAATAGCATATCAGACGTTGCGGGGGAAATTGAAGAGTGAACTTCTCATTGAAAAGTATGTTCTCTGGTTTAGATATTTGCTAGTTCTTTCTCTTTCATTAAGGTTTGCACCCATAGATCTTTACCAGTTTATTTTCTAATCAAAAAATTTATTTTTAGGTTAATATTTAAAGTCACCGCAAATCATATTAAGCGGAGAGGAAGCCCATGAATCACTTATTCATATATGTACTGTTAATAACTGGAATAGGTGTAGGTTTCGCATCTGGATTACTAGGTGTAGGCGGATGCTTCATAATGGTTCCTGTTCAATATTGGATTCTAACAGCATCAGGTATAGATCCAAGTATTGCAATAAGAACAGCCTTCGGAACAAATCTCCTAGTGGTTTTACCAACAGCCATTAGCGGCGCTCTCGGCCACCATAAGAAAGGGGCAGTCATCTGGAAAGCTGGAATAGTATTGGGTGTTACGGGAGCATTAGCCTCAGCCCTAGGAGCATTTATATCATCTCACCTTCCAGGAAAATGGTTAACCATGATCTTTGGCTTAGCTATCCTTGGAGGAGCTATGAGAATGTTGACAGCGAAACCGACGAAGATTGAGGAGAAACCGTCAGAGAAAGTGTCCACATATATTTTCTGGGGTGTGCCATTGGGATTTGCATGTGGTTTAATCGGTATTGGGGGAGGAGTTTTAATGATTCCAGTTATGACTACGATTCTAAAATTTAAGATGCATTCAGCTGTTGGTACATCGACAGCTATGATGATTTTCACATCAATTGGAGGGGCAGTCTCTTATATGATTGAAGGTTTGGGAGTGAGCGGGTTACCCCAGTACTCCATTGGATATGTCAATCTTCTACAATGGATTCTTCTGGCCGGTACAAGTGTACCCATGGCACAGATTGGAGTTAGAGTTGCCCATAGACTTCCAGCAAAGAAGCTAAAATACCTATTCATAGCAGTGATGATCTATATGGCTCTAAAAATGATCGGAGTATTTTCATGGATGCATATACCAGTCTAATGAGATATGATAACGCTTGATTTTCATCACTTCTATTTTTGTCATAAAAGAAGGAAGAAATTAGTTGAGAAAATCTTCATAAATCGATAATGGTTTGAAAATATTTTCCGCAAATACTGTGAATATATTGCAAAAGTAATCATAATAAAGTCTCAGATAGATAGTAAGTAAAGATTATATTTTGAAGAAGAAAGGTAAACATTAAAGGGAATTTACTGGGGATTATTCCCTTTAAGAATTCTCAGGTGACAAACGTGAATGAAAAAATAATTATATGCATATTTTTAGGCTCCATTGTAGATGCCTTTACGACATACATACTTTTGAGGATATCTATTGGCGAAGAACAAAATCCAATTCTAAGGAGATTATTAGAGAGATATGGTGAAAGAGCATTAATCTTTTGGCCTCCCATAGAAACAGCATTAACCTGCTTCTTTGCCTTCATCACAGCACATATATTTACGAGAAATTATGAAATTTTAACGTATATTGTAATATCTATACCATGGATAGCTTCAGCATACAACACAGCCCAAATAGTAAGTATACTGATCAGACAATGAAACAATTAAAGAGGAGCTAAAGTGACAAATTGAAAAGAGAAAGAGCGTTTTCCGTGGTAATTTCAGCTACTTTTTCAACAGTGATCTTCTTGATTTCAGCTATCTTTCTGGCAGCATAAATAATGTTTGCAGGCTCGTTACGCCTACCTTTAAATGGAGAAAGAACCGGCGAATCGGTTTCCAAGAGCATATTATCTAAGGGGATTAATCTCACCAATTTTTGCTTTTGAATTGAATGCCACACTGAAGTTGGAATTGAGAAGAAATAGCCATGTTCAACTCCCTTTAAAGCCCAGCCTGGACGTCCATCATAAGCATGTAAGACAACTCTTTCAGCATCTTCTTCCATGAGAATTTTGACGGCATATTTTCCAGCGCTTCTCGAATGAACAATAAGTGGAAGATTAAGATCCTTAGAAAATTGGATCCATCTTCTGAAAAGCTTTATTTGAGTCTCGCGGAGAACATTCTCCCGTATATAATAGAAGTCTAAGCCGACTTCTCCTAAACCAACTATTTCATTTTTATGTTCTTTTACAAAATTACAATACTCATCAAATAGTTTTATAATGCTCAGATCAGCTGGATCCCAGCCTAAAGAAACAAAGACAAATCTTGGATACTTATTAGAGAAGTTAAGCAAAAAGGAAGCATCATCAAAGGATAAGGCTGAAGAGATTACAGCACAAACATTGGAATCTTTAGCTCGCTTCAAAACAGAATCTCTATCCTCATTGAATAATTCATCTTCAATATGGCAATGAACATCTATGAAGCAAATTTCTCTTAACAGTTTTAATACCCTCCCTAATCTTTGATTATTAGTTAATCACATAGATTATAGTCTAGTTATGAGAACTCTAAATTGTCTTAGAAGAAATCTAAAGAAATCACGAGTTTTAACAGGTCTCAACTTATAGGCCGCCTTTATAATTCTTGCTAAGATCTCATCTGAAGGAATATCAACTCTTTCAGCTCTACCTAGATAACGATAAAGTTGTGCTCTAGTAATTTTGATCTCTTTAGCAGTTCTAGAAATATTCTCACCACAAGCTTCAAATACTATTTTAAGCAGTTTTAGACGCTCATTTTTCGGAACAAAGCTAGCTAACACTAAAGCCCGCTCATCATCTATATAGGACACACAGACCCCTATAATTCCTGTGGAAAATACCCTCTTAAAGGTTTTATTGTTGTATTTCATTTGTATGAAAATACCCCACTAGTATGTATAAGGTTAAATATTTAAGTATTTTTATCTAACATTATTTATAATTTTGTCTATTTTTATCGAATTGTACTCTATATATTTATTGTTATCTATTTTTTGATTTTTCCAATAGAAAATGAGGGGGTTGTGTGTTGTTTTTGCTAGTGTTATGCGGCGTTTTTATGCCTTTATGGTTCCGTTCGGAACTATGAATCCGAAGCTTTTCGTCTTGTTTTAGACTTTTCTAACGGCTATTTTTCTCGTGTTTGATGGTTCCATAAGGATTCAAAAACCTCGAAAAATGCTTTTTATTGGTTTAATTAGTATCATACATGGTGTACTATAATTGTAACCTTCACGAATGCTTCAATTTTTATATTTAAATCTTTCTATCATGAGATCATCAATTTTGCCAATACAGCTCTTTTTAAAGATGTTTGAGATCATCGACTTTCCAATATTTTATCTAAAAAAATCAAGGTATTTTCAGTTGGAATATTGTTCTCTTGTTTTTTATAGTTTACTTCTCAGTATACAAGAGTTTTTTATCTTTTTGTTGGTTAAATTGGTATTCCGCTGGCCTTGCTACTCTATTCTACCATATTTATAGAGGTTTTATTTAACCTTTTATCTTGCAAGATGTTATCATAATAAACAGTTGACAACTGTTTACCCCTATATTTCCAGTGGATCTTCCCGAAAAACCTGATTTACGCTTGATTCTTCATTTTTTCTTCTCTTTTAGATTTTTTAAAAGAAATGTTTGTACAAATCCCTTTTTTGCCCTTTTTGGCCAAAATTTTCCTTTTTTATTTTTTCCATTTTGTTATCAACTTATATTTTTGGCCGAAAAGCTATTATATTTCTGTTATAATATAATTCACACAACTGGAATGGTTGGGGTTATCTTAATGAAGAAGCCTAAGTGGCGTGTTGAGTACGTCTCTCCCCTTGGCGAGAAGATAACAATTACTTTAGAAGGGACTTTTAACAATAATAAAATAAAGCAATTTCTAGATTTATTAGAGATCTTTGCGACTTCAACTTCCTCTGAGTACTCTTTAAGTCACAATGTCACAAGTAACATCACGAAGCAAACCAAAACTAAAGGGTTAAAGGAAAGGATACTTCTTCTGCTTAACAAACGTTTTCATAATCGTTGGTTTACGAGTAAAGATGTTGCAGCGGCTTTCTATGATGAATACTCTGAAATTATCCCAGAAAACGTTATATCCACCTATCTTTCAAGGTTTTACTATCGTGGAATTTTATTGAGGAGAGGGACACGTGCAAGAAGACAGTACACAATCTCCCCTAAAATCACCAATGAACTTTAAGATTTTCATACAATTAAATTCATGTACCTAATTGTTCTCTTAGCATTATTATCTGTTTTACTTTTTCGGGAACTTGATATTTATAAGGCCAAACTGATTCATCTCTTATTAAAATTCCTTCATCAGCTAATTTTTTAAGAAGCCTGCTTGTATGTTCCCTAGCCTTACCAATCCTCCTAGCAATTGCTGTTCCTCCTCTTAATTCTGGATATTTAATTAACACTTTGATTATTTCCTTTTCCGTTATTGTCAGACGATCCAGTTTACTAACCAGATCATCATCTGTGATCTGTGATGTGACGGCCAGTCTTTCAGTCACTGTTCTTCTTTCTAACCTTTTTTGGGTTTTAGTGAAAGGTATCTGTACTAATTTCCTTGAAGATTCTTCTTCAGCTTTTTGGGCTGCAACCTCTATTGCGGGTTTTATTGACGGTATCGTTATAGGTTTTCGTTCAATTTTTCTCTCCCTTAAGGTAATGGAAGTTTTAGGCTGCGGTTGTTCTACAATGTACTCTTTTATTGTGGTTTCCAATCTTCTTAACCTACTTCTAAGATCCGTAATATATTCTTCAATAACATCTAACCTTTCTTCAATTAATCGAAGTCTTGCAAGTCTTCTGATTATGAGGTCAAAATACTCCGTCACATCCCTCCTAAATTCTTGTAGTTCTCTAGATGCATCCTCCCTCGTACGAAGACTCATATTCTCATACCTTTGATTTGTTATGTCATAATATGTAACTTCTCACTTAAAGCTCTTTTGGATATGTTGTTGTATCACATCACTTTCATACTATTTACTGAAACTTTAATCTCTCTTTAACATCATCTATATTAAGTTTATAATCTTTCCTCTTTTGAATTTCCTTTTAATCTCCATCATCTATTGGTAGAGTGTGACTATTGTAAATGTAACATAATCACAAATTTGGATAATGATCACATATCACAAAGCTTTAAATTCATGGTTTCTTTTAGGTTTCCAAAAGGCGTGATTATATGCTCCGTAGCGCTAGAGTACATGTTTCAGGAATTGTGCAAGGTGTTGGCTTTAGACCTTTCGTATATAAGTTGGCTACATCTCTCAACCTTACTGGCTATGTGATCAATCTCGGCGATGCTGGCGTAGAAATCTTTATTGAAGGTGAGGAAGAGAAAATAAAATCCTTTTTGAACCTTCTACATGATCAGAAACCTCCAACCTCTTATATTGAAGATGTAATTGTCCAATGGTTCCCCTATAAAGGTAGGTTTTCAACTTTCTCTATAAGGCGGAGTTCAAAAATCGCGAAGGGTGAAATGTCTATAATTCCCCCAGACGTTGGTATATGTGATGAATGTGTTAGGGATATTCTAAATCCCTCCAGTAGATACTATCTATATCCTTTTACAAATTGCTCAGTGTGCGGCCCTCGATTCACTGTGATTTGTGATTTGCCTTATGATCGTGACCGCACATCTATGGTTGACTTTCCATTATGTAATGATTGTTTAAAAGAGTATCAAGATCCAAATGATCGTAGATATCACGCTCAAGGAATATGTTGCCCTAATTGCGGCCCAAAAATTTTTCTCTACTCTATTGATGGGGAATTAGTTAATACCCCAGATCCAATATTTGAGGCTGCCAAACTGCTTAGAGAAGGGTTTATTATAGGTGTGAAAGGTCTCGGCGGTTTTCATATTGCTTCTAAAACTACGGATGATGATGTAGTCCTTAAACTAAGAAGGAGAAGAAAACGTCCTTCCCAACCTTTCGCAGTTATGTCTCCTAATATTGATACCGTTAAAACCTTTGCAGTTATATCTCCTATAGAAGAAAAGCTTTTAACATCTTATATTCGTCCAATTATATTATTGCAGAAGTCTGATAATTACTTCTTATCTAAATGGATCTCTCCAGGATTGCATACGATCGGTGTCATGCTTCCATACACTGGTATACATTTACTTCTATTATCCTTTTCAAGGGAACCTGCTTTAATAATGACTAGTGGTAACCTTCCAGGTGAACCTATGGTCATTAGCAATAGTGAAGCTTTTAAAAAGCTTGAAAACATAGTTGATTATCTACTTATTCACAATAGACGCATAATAAATAGATGTGATGATTCAGTATTGCGTGTGACGTCAAAATTGCCTGTTATGATTCGAAGATCAAGGGGCTATGTACCTGTTCCCGTTAAGTTGCCACTAGGAAACAAACTGAATATACTTGCAATGGGTGGAGAAGAATTTGTGACAGGCGCTTTATTGAAGGAAAATAAATGTTATATAACTCAGCATATAGGTGACACTGATAGATTAACCACCTTGACATTTCTTGAGTCTGCCTTGAACTTTATAATTAAGATTACTAGAACATCAGAAATTCATTATGTTTCATGCGATCTACATCCAATGTTCTCTTCAAGGAGGCTTGCAGCTAAATATTGTAAGAAATTTAGTGCAGAGCTAATTCCAGTTCAACATCACATCGGGCATTTTGCTTCCTTAATGGCGGATTCAAAAATACCCGTAAATGAACCTTCGGTCTGTATCGTTATTGATGGTTATGGATATGGTTTAGATGGGCAAGCATGGGGTGGAGAAATATTAGCATATAAAAATAAAAAATTCTTCAGAGTTGGCCATTTAGAATATGTGCCTTTACTTGGAGGGGATCTCGCAACTAAGTATCCTGCCTACATTTTAGCAGGTATGCTGACAAAGGTTTACTCAAAGGATTTTGTTTTCAACTTTCTCACAAAAAACGTTATAGCTGGTTTTAAACATGGTGAGAAAGGCATTCTCTTAGCTCTTGAACAACTTGAAAGGAAATTCAATATAACCTATACATCAAGTATGGGGCGAATTCTCGATGCTTTTTCAGCGCTGTTTGGAATATGTTATCATCGCACATATGAAGGTGAACCTGCAATGAAATTTGAATCCTTTGCATGGAAGGCCCATAATAAGTCTCCTCTAGACATAACTGTTCCAATAAAGTGGGAGAATGGTGAATATCTTATACTTACAACTGAATTGTTAAAGCAAATTATTGAGTTGATGAATTCTAAAAAATATTCATTGGAGCTTCTTGCAAAATCCGTCCATATAGCTCTAGGTAAAAGCTTAGCTGAAGTTGCCACTAAAGTAGCTGAAAGATTAAATGCCAGTAACATTGGTGTTTCAGGAGGTGCTGCTGTAAATGAGTTCTTAGTTTCCTCAATAAAAAAAATTGTTGAAGAGAGAGGTTTTAATCTAATTAGACATGTAACTGTGCCTCCAGGTGATGGCGGGCTGTCTTTAGGTCAATGCTATTACTCTCTATTAAATGTGATGTGATTTCACGTGACATTGCATCACAAAATCACGGAAAATTAGTTTAATTTATCATGAGTTGAAGATTATTCTCTCAAATCTGCCCCTTTGATGCTCCCTGAATTCTGCCCAAGAACGCTAAAATTTATAGTTGTGACCTGAAAAATTATCCTACTTACCGTCCGTTAACCCTCTATTTTCATCGGTCTTTATGTTAAAACTGGGCTTCTTACATGCTTCCATAGGGCACTATGAATTTATGTCCACCCACCGCATTTCTTGCTTAACCTAGTTTTGATGAGATTTTCACAAGAGAATTCATTCAGATTACTCCTAAAAGAAGTGAACTAATGAATGCGATGGAATATCCCACAATCGCATATTTCTTGGCTCGTTTAAGAGAAGTGTTAATCGCTTTCGCCAATTCATCAAGAATGCTTTTACCCAGCACTCTCACTCCTCTAATTACAATTTTTCTCACACTGTAATTCACTTTCGCCAATTCTCTTTTAGATTCCATTGCAGTCTTTTCGGCGTATTCCAATGCGATCTCATAATTCTCCTTTTCCCCTATCAAAGAATATCCCCTCATATTCGTAGTTAATGCGCTAACACTATGTGTGTCCGTGGTGAGAAGCTCACAACTCTTAAATCCTTTCATTTCTAACCTCTTTAGTAATTCTTCTCTAAATTCAGGCAACATGTTATTTCCATCGAACACTATGAATGTTTTTTCATCACTACCGATTCGAATCGTTATCGAAGATATTCCCCCCTCCCCTAATCCCATTCGCAACATCTTTTTCGATGTTATTATTTGAGAAATGTTTAAAAACAAACTTTCCCTCTTAAGCTTTAACGTTTTATCAAATGCCTTCTCCACAGACTTTATTACTTCGAGGAAATCTTCCTCCCCGGGTTTATCAACATTTAAACTGTTATGTGCATCAATAAGTATGGCTTCTCTAAATCCCTTCTCTTGAGCTTTAGCTGTAATTGCTTTCTCAACCCATATTGGTAAATCATCTGTTGTTCTGGGAGCTCTTGTGACTATTATTAGAGCAGTCTCCCCCAATATTTGGCAATAGACCCTTGTATTTCCATGTTTATTCTCAAGGATGGGTGTCGCCTTATCATAAATCTTTTTGCTTTTATTTTCCAATTCTCGGATAATCTCCTCTAAAATTTTCTCGTTATCTTTGCTTGTAGCTAAATCTTTTTCATGTGTAGTTGCATAATGAAAGACAACACCAATGATTCCTCTTTCCCTTAATCTTTTAATTATTTTTGCTGGTAATTCACTGCTTCCCACATTTCTAAAAGGTCCGAAATGGATTTTCGGTATGATAAATACATATCTTTTATTATTCTTCGATAAAAATTCAACAATGTAAATTTCCACATCATCTTCCTCTGATCTTTCATATAGCATTTTTTCTAAATCCTCGGCTTCTCCTAACAGCCAATTTTTTAAAAATGCCTGAAAAAACTTTAATCCATCAAACCCATAAGTTTTCTTTAAATATACGTCTATTGCTTCCAATAGGAACCATGAAACTATGGTAAATGAACCCAGAACATAAAACACCCTTAAAATTTCCATTTCTAAAGGTATTTGCATATCCCGTATCATCAGTTCATAGAAAAAAATCCCTATAACCGGTTGAGTTAACGCCCCTATTATAGATCTACCCTTCTTTCCCTCCATACTTCTCAACACTAAATATCTTATTGCACAGCTAGCTCCGAAACCTATCAACATAGTCATCAATGATGCTCTCAGGTTTCTGAATATGAGAAAAATAGAAGACGCTGTGACATGTAACATTCCCGCGAATAGCAATCCAAATAACGATAATCCTGCCAGTCGCCGCATAGTTAAGATATTCGGTTCGACGATTCTATTGGTTAAGAAGATGGCGGCTATCGCCGAGAAGAAGTACATAAAATACGTTGCTAAGAAAGACTTTAGGGGAGACGCTACATTTAAAGGTACAAATAATCCATAAGTAGTTAAACTTCCAAAAAGTAAGCTCAAAATAATTATGAGATAAATTATCCCCCTATAGCTTGGCAGGGTAAATAAAAATTTATATCTAGCAGATATCTCTTCTGTTGCTTCCAAGCTTCTCACCATTTCGAGAATCTCTTTTAAGTTTGTCTATTTAACTATATCTTGGAGGAGAAATATGAACAGTGATATTCCGAAGTTTATCAGAACGGCTACCTGCCCGGTATGTGGAAGGAAAACGTTAAATTTAAAGGAAATGGTAAAGACTATTCCTCATTTTGGAGATACTCTCATAATCTCATGGATCTGCAGCAACTGTGGCTATAAACATGCTGAAACTATACCCTTATCGCAGACTTCTAGTTTTAAACATGTTTTAAAGGTTTCTTCCAAGAAGGATTTATATGCCAAGGTGGTTAGATCAAGTACAGGTATAATATTAATCCCTGAACTTGGTGTAGTTATTGAACCTGGACCGGCCGCCCAAAGCTTCATAACCAATGTGGAAGGCGTTCTTCAAAGGGTGAAAAATGCCATAAAGAGAATTATGGTGTTGTCAAATTCGGCCAGTATAAAAGAAAAATGTGTTGAAGCATTAGAAAAATGTGAAAGGGCCATTAAAGGTGAGCTTCCCTTCACTCTGATCATAGAGGATCCTATGGGGATAAGCAAAATAATCTCGTATAATGATATCGAATTTTAAATCGGAACCTGAAAACAACTTTCTTTATCTTATAAACTGGAGTATTCCCATATTCCCTAATATTGCGAACACTATTAGTGCCGACGCCATAATTATAACGTGAATTGGACTCACTTTTATACCTTTAACTTCTTCTTCGAAGAATCTGACGAGGCCGGCACCAGTAATGGGCATAAACCCTTCATCTCTTCTTTTCTTTCTCCTCGACATTTAGATCCCCCTATATCAGTAAAATTTTCATACTAATAATTATTTAGGTTATACACACCCTATACACACAGGTTTGTGGAGGCCTAGAAATGGCATATTCCCTTAAAAATCTACAGATGATGCTTAAAGACATCTACTATGAAAGAGATCGAATAAGAGGTGTGGAAAAAACCTTTATGTGGTTTGTCGAAGAAGTAGGTGAGCTTGCAAATGCCATAAAAAGCAGGGATCATGAGTTGATGGTGAGTGAATTCGCAGATGTTTTAGCATGGTTTTTATCATTGGCAAATATTCTAAACATAGATGTGGAAAACGCTTTTCTCTCCAAATATGATCATAAATGTCCGCGTTGCGGAAATTCTCCGTGCACATGTCCAATGAGATAATCCTTTAACTCTATAAAGGTACAATTAGGAAAAAATAAATATTTCCCAAGACAGTATGTCTAAATGGCTTTTTATAATTTATTTTGGAGGTTGAACAATTTGAAAGTGAAGAATATAATGTCAACTAATGTTATCTTTGCAGAAGTTCCTGGAACGAGAAAAGATGTTCTACAATTGATGTTAAAACATAAAGTTATGGGACTTCCAGTTGTGAAAAAAGGAACGAGAAGGGTTATTGGAATAATAACTAGAACGGACTTGATGAACAACCCCTCAGAAGATCAAATTGCTCTTCTAATGACCAGGAATCCCATAACCATAAATCCTGAAGCAGATGTAATTGATGCTGCAAAAATTTTTCTAAAAAATGATATCAGAAGATTGCCTGTAGTCTTGAATGGTGAACTCGTAGGTATAATCACAGTTGCTGATATTGTACATAAAGTGATAGCTATTAATCGTCAACTTACCCAGCCGATAAGAGATCTAGTTGAAAGAAAAATCACTGCAGTATGGGAGAAGACGCCTTTACCTGCAACCTATAAGATCATGCAATTATCGAAGATGCAGGCTCTTCCAGTGATCAATTCTCAAGGTAAATTGGCTGGAATAATATCAATATCAGATATTATATCATTTGCAGAGATTATAGTAAAAGAGCATACTTCTTCCATTAGAGCGGCCACTGAAGGTCAAGATTGGAATTGGGATTCAGTAACCGTTCTATATATAAGTAGCAAGGAACTTACACTGCCCGAAAAACCCGTAAATGAAATCATGGTGAAAAAGGTGATTACAGTAGTTGAACAGACCCCAATCAATCTTTGCGCGAAGAAAATGAAACTCTACAATATAGATCAACTTCCAGTTCTAGATGCAAAAGGTGAATTAATAGGTATGATCAACGACAGAGATCTCCTTAAAGCTCTATTTCAATAAAAAGGCCTCCATACTCTGTTGTCCCTTTCCTGTAAGCCTCCACTTATTATTAAATCTCATGACAATGCCTTCTTTCTCCATGTTCTTTACATGATATCTTATCGTTGAATAGCTTCTGTTAACCAATTTTGAAAGCTCCGATATCGTGGCCAGTCGATGCCTGAGCGTCCTTATTATTTTGCTACGTATCTCAATCCCTTTCCTCGTATTTTTAATTCTCCTCAATATAGCTAATGCCTCATAATCCCTCTCCATAAACTTCACATCTTCTTCCAAAAATCGATTATTTTTGATTGTTTACCTTCCTCATCCTTCTCAAATAGCAAATTTAATTCTTTCTCTATTAAATCTAAGCGTTGCCTATAGTAAACCCCTAACTTATATTTTTGAATTAGCGTCTTTGCAAATCTCATATACTTCTCTATGTTCTTCTTATGTACGGTTAAAACTAATTTGCCACCGCACTCCCTACATCTACCCGATAAAGGCGGCCTATCATATTTTCTGCCACATTTTGTACATCTCATACTTTGCGTGGTGAATGCCCTTAAATTTCCTATTAAATCCGGTAGGAAATGATGTATCAATAATCTTTGCGCAACATCCTTTTTGTCTACAGCCCTTATTTTGTCTGCTAATCTCATCTGTGCATGTACCTTCTCATCCATAGTTCTCATCTTCTTATATATTGATACTTTAGGTCCCAGATCTATGGCTTTCGTTGAATGTGTAAACATTAATCCTCTATACTGTTCCATTCTTCCAAGCCTATTCTCCACTTTTTCAATGATGTCGCTAAGCTTCTTAGGATCACAATATTTCAAGGTTTTTTCATAAAATTCTAATGGATATTTGTTACATGTTTCCATGTTGAAAACTTCATCATCCACTTCGTTTGGGTCTATCATTAACGTTACAACTAACGGTGCATCCATCAATCCCCCCCTCCTCTCAGGAAGATATTTCTTAGAAAAGTTCAGAAAGGCATCCAACCCCAATATTATAGCATCCTCATCTCCATCACAGTTTCTCCTCTTTGCAGCATGCCAATAAGGATGAGCAAAACAGACTTTTGCATTAGTAAATCCAATTATCCTCCCTATAACTCCTGCCGATGTATGTGGCGCTATCCCGATCACTACATGTCCGATTAAATCTTCCCTTCTATTAACTTGATAGAAAGGTTTAACTTTATAATATCTAACTAAAAGTTCATCCACAAACTTTGCAACCCTAATTAAATAGTCTGCTGCCTCAAGGGGTATCACTATGTCTTGAACTTTCAATTCAATCAGTTGCTCTTCATTTTCAAGAGGCTTTCCATAGATATCCTTGGTATATCCAAGTTCAATGAGTTTTCTAATGCTTGTATGGATCTCTCTAGGCGTAAAGTGAGTCAATGGAGCATTTGTCATATCAAATCTAATGGTTCCATCCTTGTAGACGTAAACATTGTGTCTCGCCCTTAACACTCCCTTCTCTAAAGGTTCCGGAATCTTCTCCGGATTTGTCAATCCTCTAACCCCTTTAACGATCTTTGGCGGTGCAGTTATATTCAGGTTAACACATGCTCTCCTCAGCTCTTCAGAGATATTCATATTCTGTTCAAATGCAAGTTTCGTATTAACATTACAAAACTTACATTTCAAATCCAAAGTTATTCTTCCACATTTTGGGCACCTTCTAAGTTGAACAGTTCTCTCTCCACATTTTGGACATTTCTCATAAAACGTTCTCTCCTTACATTTCAGGCATATTTTCAATGGATTCTCCACTTTAATAGTCTTATATGCTGCAGCTTCAATTACATTTCTACTATTTCCCCCCTCGATTCCAACAGGAAATAATACATGCACCGGCGGCTTCATCTTTCTCTCCTTAGCTTTTTCAGGCCTCCCCATTCTAAGACCTATAAAGATGGGTGCTTTACTCCGTATTTTAATTCTAGAAATGCTATTTATTGCTTCTAAACCATTCTCAGGAAGATCTAGATTACTCTTAAATCCAGCTATACAGCGCTCCAAAATCTTCAGATCTTCCTTATCTATCCAGAGATACAGTCTATCCTTGTCTAATTTATGCGTTATCCATAAATCCTCCAGTATTCTCTTCACCCTATGATCATATGGCTTTTTAACGAATGTTCCATTATTATCTACATCTATCTCATTCTTCTCCCTAATCCAGTCAGCAAGAATTTTAATATCACCTGCACTTATACCATTCCAATAATAAGTATATCTAGGGTGCAATGGAACTTCTAACTCTTCAGAAATCTTTATGGCCTCCGAAGCTTTAGGCTTACTTTCAACATAGTTGAAGATAAACTCTCTCAATCTGAACTCTGAAATCTCAGTCTTCTCACCAAATTTCTTTAAATCCCCTTCATATTTTTCTTTTAAAGCTTTCAGAACCTCCTGAACCCACCATTCCTCCACATATCCTGAGGGCAGCAAGGGATGATTATTCTCTAAGAATTCTCCATAAGCAATGAGAATATCCCCTAAAAACAAGATCTCCTTAATTTTATCCAGTATTTTCTGAGCCTCAATCAACGAGTTAACCTGAATTACACTTTCATCCTCCAATTTCACAATAGGCCCCTCTATTGAAGTTACAGGCATAATAATGCTGCTCTTACCTGGCCTTTCAGTTCTAACCTGAGTTCCTATCGCGAGGAATTCTCCTAAAATCAGCATTGTTGCGGGATTAAGTCCAATAGCCGCTAAACCAGTATTCCTACTTCTACCATATCTGAGTCTGAAACCGCCAGTTCTAGATGGATGTGCAAAAATGGGTCTTCCAGCCACAATATCTTCCAAATACTTTTCGCTTGGCTTTACCTTTACACTTTCCTCTTCCTTTACACTGCTCTTGGAAAGCTCCATCAACCAATCCCAACCGCCGATTCCTACATCTTCAGCTATCTTCATCAATTTTTTTGCCTTACCTATTACTCCATCATTTATAACCCTGCATGCACCGCCCCTCAACTTATTAGTTTCTATTCTCGGCAAATCCCTATGAATACTCACTTCGATCTGGGTTGTCGGTACACCTGTAACTTCTATAGGTATCCTCTTAACTGCTCTTTCAATCTCCCTATCTGTATTGTGGTATTGAAATCTACCTACATTTCTCTCATATAGCCTTATCTCTTCAATATATCGTTTAACTTCCTCCTCTGTCGGCTTATACTTGTCTAAGTGCAGTAGCTGTCTAACATAATCTCCAACCAAAACTGTTAGTGCCTGTTCGGTTCCCCCTGCAGATCTTATCGGCCCAGCATAATAAACTGCCAAATATTTGCTTCCATCTGGATTTCTCTTAATCTTCACTCTATCTATTCCCTGTAAAGGTGCTGCTGTTATTCCTTCAGTCAATATTGCTAATGCTGCCCTTATAGCTATCTCCGCCCGCTTCTCCTCCGAAAAATTCCCATATCTTCCATAGACAATCTCCTCAGCTATTTTTAGGGCAACCACTTCTCTACTATTCTTTTCATTTAATTCTCGAATTCTATCAGCAATTTTAAAAATCCCATATTGCCTCAATAATCCCTCCACTCTTTCTGCTAAATCATTTGCAAGAAAAATTTCTGGAGTGTCACTGGGATCGAATGCTCCCAGTTTGGCTTGGCACGCTACTTCATATATTTTTTCAACTTCTCTCTTTATCCGCTTAAAATAATCTGATATTTTCCCTCCAGTAAGCTCCATTAACTTCGCCGATATAGTTTATCTCAAAAAAACTAAAATGTTTAATGCAAGAGTGAAACAGACGGGAAGTAGCAGATTATCATTAATATTAATGTTTAGAGAATCGACTATAATATAAACGGTTGCTAAAACTATGCTAGCTACAAGGTTTTTCATCATAATATATGCTGTTAAAAAAGCTACAGTTCCACCAGCCACAGCGCCCTCAACAGTTTTTCTTCCCCTCCTCGAAATCCTGTGTTTTCCAACAGTTACACCGACGATAGCTCCAGCTGCATCCGAAAACACCATACACATAATTCCAATTATCGCATTTTCATTGAAAAAAGATATTATAAACGCTAAAATGGAACCGATGAAAAAGTATATATGTGCTCCAAATTTCCAACGTTCCTCATCTCTTACAACCTCTCTAATTATAAATTTGAATGGGAAGTATCT
>Ga0180301_10001030_pt1 | contig 21812 bp, 20 predicted proteins | sample GuaBasSediGuay16_FD_121797 | JGI IMG/M metagenome (GOLD analysis project Ga0180301, IMG submission 121797) | Subseafloor sediment microbial communities from Guaymas Basin, Gulf of California, Mexico - Guay16, Core 4569-2, 12-15 cm | ecosystem: Environmental > Aquatic > Marine > Hydrothermal...
AAAAGAAATTGCTACACCAATTAAACCAATACTTAAAGATATCCGTGCCCCATATAAAAGCCTTGAAAAAACATCCCTCCCCTTCAAATCAGCACCCAATAGATGAATCCGTCCCCCCTTTACGCCAAAAAGATGATAATCAAATTCCCACAATCCAAAGAGTTTATACTTAAACCCTCTGATAAAGAATCTAACAGGATAAATCTTTTCCTTGTCTACAGAATATATACACCGATAGTACTCATCAATACTTCTTTTATACCCATAAATATAAGGCCAAAATATACCTTTCTTTACATTTATAAAATGTATCCGTGTAGGGGGAGCCCACCTATACATTATATCTTCATCATCATAGTGATAGGGGGCAAAAAAATCAGCAAAGAAGGCAAGAAAATACAATCCCCCTAAAACTACTAAACTTAGACGTGCTAACTTATTTTTCTTAAGATGCTTCCACATAAAAATTAATAACGTATACGAGGATCACAAGAAGCAAGTAAAACATCGGCAATTAAATTACCCAAAATAAGAAGTACACCTCCAATAATTACCGAACCCATAACAAGATATAAATCCTGCTTCATAACTGCCTCTAAAGTAACTCGCCCCAGTCCTGGCCAACCTACAATAATCTCTGTTAACGCTGCTCCACTTAAAAGAGAAGAAAACTGATAGCCAAAAATAGTAATCATAGGATTAAGGGCATTCTTTAGGGTGTGTATATAAAGAATTCTTTTCTTACCTAAACCTCTTGCTTTAGCAGACAAAATATAAGAAGACCCTAGAACTTCCAAAAGATTTGCCCTCATTATTCTCTGTAAAGAAGAAATACTGGCAAATGAGAGGGCTAAAGTAGGAATAATTAGATGTTTAATGATATCTAAAAATTTAGCAAAACAGCTTAGTTCGTCAAATCTTAACGAACGCATTCCTCCTAAGGGAAACCATCGTGTAATATAAGCAAAATAAAGAAGAAGCATTGCCATGAAAAAAGAAGGAGTGGAAATACCAATATATGATAAAAAAGAAAGAAATTTATCAATAAATTTGTCTTTATGTAAAGAAGCCAATATACCCAAAGGAATCACAAAAATCCAAGTAAAAATAACCGCCGATAAAGAAAGGAGAAGAGTATTTTTTGCACGAGAGGCAATAACTTTTTTTACCTCTGCTTTATAAGAAAAAGAATAGCCCAAATCTCCCTTAAGAAGATTTTTTACCCAAATAAGATACTGTTCAATAAGAGGTTTATCAAGATGAAATTTTTCCTCATATAACTTAATTGTACTCCGTGATACTTGTGGATTTGATTTAAGCTCACTTAAAAAATCTCCAGGAGCAATTTGAATAAAAAGAAATGTCAAAAAAGTTATTCCTAAAAGAAGAAATAAAGAATAGAATAATCTTTTTGCTATATAATTAATCATCTTTTTTATCTTTAATATAAAGATATTCTATTTGAGAGAAAGCTCCTCCATATACTGTAGGAAAGAGATTTCCAAAACGATTACGTACAGCATACAAGGAATAACCCGAAACAGTGTATATAAGGGGAAGATTCTCGGAAACAATATATTGCCACTGGGAAAAAAACTTTTTACGCTCATCGAGATTAAAAGTTTTAACACTGCGATTAAAAATATTATCTATCTTGACTTCGTAATCATCTAAAGCTTCTTTTGTTGGATTCCACATATGCAAATCTCCTCTGTAAGACCATACATTTTTCCCGAAATAGGGTTCAATTCCTCCTGTTAAACCAATAAGCACCATTTCCCAGTCGTATGTGGAAACGAGCTTATTCACTAAATTATTAAAATCTAAAGGCAAAAAATTAATTTTAAATCCAATCTTCTCTAAATCTTTCTTTATTAGAGTAGCAATTGTAACTCTCTCTGTGCTATTAGCATTAGTAAAAAAATTAATCTCTAAATTATACCCATCTTTATCTTCCAAAATACCATCGTTGTTGATATCCCTAAAACCTAATTCTGAAAGAATCTCTTTGGCTCTTTCAGGATTATAAGGATACTTTATTATTTTATCGCTATAGAAAATTTTATTTGCTCTGCTTAAAGGAGAAAACTGAGGAACTCCTAAACCATTCATCACAATCATTATTATTTTTCTGCGGTTAATAGCGAAACTAATTGCTTTTCTAAAAAGTTTATTGCGAAACCATTTTAACTTATAACTCTTAACATAAGGCTTTTTGGTATAAGGATTAACTAAAGGGTTCTGATTTAATACTAAGAAATTAGAACCGAAAGCGATACCCGCATTGTAGATAGTAAAATCTTTTTCTTTAATCGGCCCTAAAACCGCTAAATCCTGAGGCCTTAAAGAATAATAATCGATTTCTCCTTCAAGAAATTTTAAAAGTGCAGTATCAGGGTTGGGTAAAATAACAAAAATAATCTCGTCTAAATATGGCAACTTCTCTCCACATGCATCCTTTTTCCAGTAATAAGGATTTTTCTCTAAAACAACTTTCTCTCCTGCGAGATATTTCTTAAGACGAAAAGGTCCTGTCCCTACAATATCAGAAGGATTAGAATCAAGTCCCATACTAAAAGTAAATTTACCTTCTGTAACTAATTTCCTATATTTATGGGAAGGTAAAATCTCTACAGAAAGTGACCTTAGAAAAGGAGCAAACACCGAAGGTAATGTAAACCTTACTGTATAATCATCAATTTTTTCCACCTTAATTTTCTTACCATCTATGGTAAAAATATCTCGTGAGCTTGTAGGAATTTTAGGATTATAAATAATCTCATTAAAAGTAAAAATAACATCCTGAGCAGTAAATTTCTCACCATCACTCCAATAAACATCATCTCTTAAATAAAAAATCCATTCTTTTTTATCTTCTGTTGTATGCCAGCTCTTAGCTAAATGGGGTAAAACTTCTAAGGTACAGGGGTCTGTCTGGGTTAACCCTTCAAATAAAAAAGAAGTTATTTGAGTAGTGGAAGTCTCTTTTGCAACAATGGGATTAAAAGATTTGGGATCACTTGTAGAATAAAGGGTTAATTTACCACCTTTTTTTCCACATCCCAATTTATACTCATCTAAAGGTTTTTGCCATACACTAGAAAAGCTATTAAAAGAAGTTAAGAGAAAAATAGGAAGTAATTTATTGATTAGCCTCCTCATTTACTTTAGGAGTTTGGGGTAAATCTTCTTTTTTAACTGGGGGTAACTTCTGGGAATGTTTTTGGGAAGAATATTTCTCTTTTTTTAACTCTTTTTCTATCAAAGAAGTACTACGCGTCTTAGAAAGGTAGGCTAAAGTTATAGAGGTTATAAAGAAAACGACTGCCAAAAAAACTGTGGCTCTAACAAAAAAAGTATTTGTTTTGCTTCCAAAAATAGATTCTACCCCTCCCAGCGCTTCAATTAATCCACTGCTTCTTCCTCGCTGTACAAGAATAATCCCAATAAGGGCAATAACTATTACAACATGAATGGTTAAAATAAAAGTATACATAATTAAACTGCATTTTTAACTATTTCTGCAAAACTTTCTACTTTAAGAGAAGCTCCCCCCACTAACGCACCATCGATATCATCTTGAACCATCAACTCTTTAATATTCGAAGGTTTTACGCTCCCTCCATAAAGAATACGCAGATTCTCGGCAATTTTAGAGGAAAAAACTTCTTCAATCCATTTACGAATAAAACAATGCACCTCTTCTGCCTGAAGAGGTGTAGCGGTTTTACCTGTTCCAATAGCCCATACGGGTTCATAGGCAATAATTATCTTACTTATCTGTTCATCTGTCAATTCTCTTAATCCACCTTTCAACTGTTTTTTTACGACCTCTATAGTCAAATTGCTTTCTCTTTCTTTTAAACTTTCCCCTATACATACAATGGGAATCAAACTGCCACTTAAAGCAGCTCTAATCTTCTTATTAACAATTTCATCAGTTTCTCCAAAATATTTTCTCCTCTCAGAATGTCCAATAATAACAAACTCGCACCCACAATCTTTTAGCATTACACTGGAAACTTCTCCTGTAAAAGCACCTTCTTTCTCCCAAGCAATATCTTGAGCTCCTAACTTTATAGGAGTATCCATAATTATCTCATAGACACTATTTAAGGCAGTAAAAGGAGGACAAAGCACAATGTCACTAGAAGTAAAATCAACCATTTCCCTTTTTATACCATTAGCTAAAATAATTGCTTCAGAAATAGTCTTATACACTTTCCAATTACCAGCGATTAAAGGCTTCCTCATTTTTTCTCCTTCTTTAAACGCAGATTATCACAGAAGAATGAACAGATGATCACAATTATATATGCTTACCTACTTTCTATCTGTGCTAATCTGTATATCCGCACAAACAAATGTTTGCGGTCATCTGTGTTTATCCGGTATAGCAGTGATACCTGGTAACTCCTTTCCCTCCAAGAACTCTAAAGAGGCACCTCCTCCTGTAGAAACATGAGAAAATCTTTTTTCCACGCCAAACTTCTTGGCGCTAGCAGCACTATCACCCCCTCCTACAATTACAGTAACATCACTTAAATTAGCAAGAAAGAGGGCTATCTCTTTAGTGCCTTCTTCATAATCAGGATTCTCAAAAATACCTAAAGGACCATTCCAAAGCACAATCTTAGCTTCTCTTAATTCCTCCTTAAACAAAGTAATAGTCTTAGGGCCAATATCAACACCTATAAGCCCTTGAGGGATAGAAACATCAACTACTCTTTTATCTTGGGAAACATCAATAGAGGAAACAACTACATGGTCCGAAGGAAGAATAATCTTTATCTTCTTCTGAGAGGCTTTCTTAAAAATCTCCTCTGCTAAGGGTAGTTTATCTTCTTCTACACGTGAGTTACCCATTTCGATACCTTTTGCTTTAAGAAAAGTATAGGCCATTGCTCCTCCAATGAGAATCTTGTCTGCTTTATTTATAAGATTCTCAATTACTCCTATCTTGTCAGAAACTTTCGCCCCTCCCAGAATCACTATATAGGGCTTTTGAGGATTGAGCGCCTGAGATAAAAATTTAATTTCTTTCTCCATAAGAAATCCTACTGCTGAAGGTAGATAACGGGCAATAACTGTTGTAGAAGCATGCGCTCGGTGAGCAGTCCCAAAGGCGTCGTTTACATACACATCAGCTAAAGAAGCTAACTTTTGAGCGAAATCAACATTTCCTTCTTCCTCTTCTGAGTAAAAACGCAAATTCTCAAGAAGAAAAATACACTGGGGGCTTTCTTCTATCTTCCTTTTAACCTCTTCGCCTATGCAATCGTCTAATTTCTTCACATCTTTTTTAAGAAGCCCACTTAATCTTTTAGCTACGGGGTTCATACGCAATCTTTCTACTACTTTCCCTTTAGGACGACCTAAGTGGCTCATAAGAATAACTTTCTTTGCTCCTTTTTCAAGAATATAATTAATGGTTTCTAAACTTGCCTTTATCCGAGCATCATCAGTAATATAACCCTTCTCATCCAAAGGAACATTATAATCAACACGCACAATCACTTTTTTATCTTTTAAATCCAAATCTTTTACTGTTACCTTGTTCATATTTCACCCCAACGATTACCTCAGATTTTTAATCATAAACCCTTAGATAAAATATATTCAATTAAATCTACAACTCTTACCGAATATGCCCATTCATTATCATACCAACCAAGAACTTTCACAAAATTACCACTGATTACTCTTGTTAGTTCAGCATCAAAGATACAAGAGAAAGCATTACCTGTAAAATCTTTTGAAACTAAGGGTTCCTCTGAATAGTAAAGGATTCCTTTTAAATAACTCTCTGCGGCCTCCTTAAATATAGATTTTACTTCATCAACTGTAGTCTCCTTCTCTACATTTACAGTAAGATCGGTTATGGAAACTGTAGGTGTAGGAACTCTTATGGCAAGACCATCAAGCTTCCCTTTCATCTCAGGCATAACTACACCGATCGCTTTTGCTGCGCCGGTAGTGGTAGGAATCATAGAAAGACAAGCAGATCTAGCTCTTCTTAAATCCTTATGGGGTAAATCAAGAATCCTCTGATCATTAGTATAGGAATGAATGGTAGTCATAAGACCTTTTGTTATCTTCAGATTATCGTGCAAAACTTTTACCATTGGCGCTAAACAATTAGTAGTACAGGAAGCATTAGAAATTATCGTATGAGTTTTAGGGTTATAATCCTTTTCATTTACTCCCAAAACAATAGTAATATCTTCTCCCTTTGCAGGTGCAGATATAATTACTTTCTTCGCTCCTCCCTTAAGATGGAGAGTAGCTTTTTCCCTTTCTCTAAATACACCTGTTGATTCCACAACAATATCTACTCCTAAATCTTTCCAAGGAATCAAATCAGGCGATTTTTCGCTTAATACTTTTACCTCCTTATTTCCTACCAAAAGAGCGCCTTCTTTCGGTTTAACCTTAATATCCAAATAACCATAATTAGAATCATATTTTAATAAATGGGCTAACACCGTGGTAGAAACAGGCAAATCATTAACCGCAACCACGTCAACATTATCTCTTTTTAAAGCTGCTCTAAATACAAGCCTTCCAATTCTTCCAAAACCATTAATTCCTACTTTTACTGCCATCTTACCCTCCTAGTTTAAATTATGGTAATTTTAAAAAGTACCTTTAAATTGTTAAACCCGATATATAAAATTCTCTTTCAATTTACGGACATCGGTCTAATATTATCAACTTATATTAAGCTTCTCTTAAGTATTTTGCTGCTAACTCAGGTGGAGTAAAAACAATATAAAAACCACTTCCCCATTCAAACCCCGCAACTCGGGTAAGCTTGGGCATTATTTCAATATGCCAGTGGTAACCTAAATGTGTATCAGTGTTTATGGGTATAGTGTGAATAATATAGTTGTAAGGATGTTCTCCTAATACTTTTTTTAAACGGCGGATGGTCTCTTTTAATACCTTGGAAAGAGCAGTAATTTCTTCATCAGTAATAGCACCAAAATCACTTAAGTGTTTCTTCGGTATTATCCATGTTTCAAAAGAAAACCTGCTTGATAAGGGACAGAAGGCTAAGAATTTATCAGCCTCAAACACAATCCTTTCTTTTACATCAAGTTCATATGCCATCATATCACAGAAGATACACCGGTCTCTAAATTCATAATAATGATGGGAACCTTTAACTTCTTCTTTAACATTCTTAGGAACCATAGGAAGAGCAATAAGCTGAGAATGGCCGTGCTCTAAAGATGCTCCTGCTTGAGCTCCTACATTTTTAAAAATAAGAATATATTTAAAACGTTTATCCTTCCGCAAATCAAGACTACGCGAGCGGTAAGCTCTTATTACATATTCAACCTCTTTGTCTTCTAATTCAGACAAGCCCTTAAAATGATGGGGACTATCAATAATGACCTCATGCGCTCCAATTCCATTCGACATATCATATAAACCTATACCTTGTTTATCTAATTCTCCTTCGATACGCAAAGCAGGAAATTTGTTAGGCACAACTCTTACTTTCCACCCTCCAGTGTTGGGAGCGCGCTCTCTTTCAGCTATTGCCTCTATCTCAGGAGGAGTAAGACTCTCATTACCATCACAGAAAGGACAACCTTCTTTTCCCTTCCATTCAAAAGGTTTCAAATGAAATCCCTCAGGCAAAGTAGGATTTTCTGTATTTACAACCACCCATCTTCCTACAATAGGATCTCTTCTTAACTCAGGCATCTTTTTATTACACTAATTAACACAAATGACAGACAGATTGCCACAGATATACTATTTTATTATCTACGTTCATCTGTTTGTCCTTCTGTAACAATCTGTGTCTCATGCTTCCCGTAAAAACCTTGCTGTTTCCTCTGGCAATAAAGGACATATATAAAAGCCTGTCCCCCACTCAAAACCTGCTACTTGGGTAAGCCGAGGAATGATTTCTATATGCCAATGAAAATCCTCCTCAATAGTAGACCAATAACCGCGATGAGGTCTTCTAAAAGGAGCGGTATGAATCACATAATTATAAGGAGGATCGTTTAATATATTCTTTATCCGTGACAACACTTTTTTCACCACTTTTGCTAAAGAAAAAAGTGAATCATAGCTTGTCTTAGGAAAATCAGGAGAGTGCTCCTTGGGTAAAATCCATACTTCAAAAGGGAAACGGGGAGCAAAAGGAACTAAGGCAACAAAACCATCCTCATCCAAAACTAATCTCTCCTTCTGCTCTAATTCCTGACGGATCATATCACAAAAAACACAACGTTCATGATAATCAAAGTAAAATTTTGCTCCCTCAAGCTCCTCCTTAACTCTTTTTAGATTAACAGGAGTAGCAATAATCTGGGAACGAGCATGTCTTACTCTACCTCCCCCTGCATCCCACCTATAGTTTTTAAAAATTAGTACATATTTTATATTTCCATCTTTCTCTATATCTTTTATCCTCTCTCCATAGGCAAAAAATACATTTCTTATATTCTCCACCTCTAAATCTGCCATATTACCTATATGATAAGGAGTTTCTATTACAACTTCGTGTTTGCCTGAACCGTTCATCAAATCATAAGGCCCTTTACCTTTTTTCCATAAACTATGGTCGGTTTCTAAAAAGGGTTTAATGCTGGGAACTACTCTTACCTGCCATTTACCTTCACTGTCTCTAACTGAGAAAACTTCACCTGGAGTAAAATTTTCTTTACCCCGACAAAAAGGACACTCTTTCTCGGGAGGGGCTGAATCTATAACTTTAAAATCCTTAGGCCGTTTTGCCCTCTCTGTAGCAATAATAACCCATCTTCCAATAATAGGATCTTTTCTTAACTGAGGCATATTTTTAACAAAGAAAGTAATACATTTCTAAAATAATTGAAATTTATTATAACAATTTTGTCTTAAATTGCAAGCAGTTTTAACTACGGTTTTTGATAAGCTATCTCTTTATTCTGAAGGGAGTTTTTATGAGGCTGTAAAGATAGGCAGAAATAAATAATTCTTCAATCAGGAAGGTCTGTATACTATTTTTAAAAACCGTTTCTTCCCCACTTTTAACACAACATTTGAGGAAGGAAGGGTAAAACAAGAAGAAAATAAGGGTTTACCTTCACACCAAATACTTTTCTGTTCAATAAGGCGCCGTGCTTCTCTCTTACTGCAAACATAACCACTCCTATAGAGAATATCGACTATATCTATTTTTTTACTGTAAACAATGTATTCTTCCAAATCATCAGGAATTTCTTTTTGAAAAAAAACCTTCTCAAATCTCTTCCTTTCTTTCTCTGCGAATAAAGGAGAATGGTAATAGCCAACGATAGTTTCTGCTAAAAGTAATTTTGCCTCTTTTGGATGCATCTTCTTTACTTTTTCTATATCAATAGTGGTGAGTAACCTGAAATATTCCCACATAAGTTCATCTGAGATACTCATAATTTTACCAAACATATTCTTAGCATCCTCTGTGATACCTATGTAATTTCCTAATGACTTTGACATTTTATTTTTACCATCTAACCCCACAAGTAAAGGTAAAGTTATAACTACCTGTGGTATTTGTCTAAAACTTTCCTGCAGATGTCGAGCAATAATAAGATTAAACTTTTGATCAACCCCTCCAAACTCAATATCTGCCTTTATCTTAACAGAATCGTAACCTTGAATAATAGGATAAATAAATTCCTGGAGAGTTAAAGGCTTTCTCTCTCTAAGACGTTTAGAAAAATCATCTCTTTCTATCATACGTGCCACTGTATAACGGGAAAGTAAAGAGATAAAATAGGAAACTCTCATATCTTTATACCACCTGCTATTGAAAATAACGTGTGTTTTATCTCTATCGAGAATTTTAAATGCCTGTTTTGTATAAGTTTTGGCATTATTCTCTATTTCCTTGGCGCTAAGAAGAGGTCTTAATTCATTTCTCCCTGAAGGATCTCCAATTTGAGCAGTAAAATCACCTATGATAAAATACACTATGTGCCCTAATCTCTGAATCTCTCTAAGTTTCCTTAAAAGAACAGTGTGTCCTAAGTGAATATCACATGTGGTAGGGTCAAATCCAATCTTTACCTTTAAGGGTTTTTTTTCTCTTAACGAAAGGGTTATTTTTTGGATAAGTTCTTCTTTAGAAATTACATCTATGGCATTTTCAGTAATAACCTCAAGATGTTTTTTCTGGTTCTTTTCCATCTATCTTAGCAGAGAGTCCGATTTTAGCATTTTCTGCATCAATCTTAATAACTTTCACTTTTATTTTATCATGGGGGCTTAAAGACTGAATTTGCTCTTTAGTTATCTCTCCAGAAAAAACTAACCCCTCTAAATCTTCCTCCAGTTTAACAAATACTCCAAAGTTAGTAATCTTAACTACCTCTGCATCTATCACCTTTCCTAAAGGATAACGCTCGAGAATCTGAGGCCAAGGATTTTCTTTAAGCTGTTTTAAACCAAGAATCACTCTTCGATTAGCTTTATCTAACCCCAATACTTTAAATTCATAAGTATGTGACTTTCTTATAATCTCTTGGGCTCTATTTACTCGCCTTGTCCAAGAAAGGTCATCGCTATAAATTACCCCCTCCAGACCATTTTCTAATTCCACATAGGCACAATGTTCACCGAACGCTGTTACTTTTCCTTTCAGAATAGAATCAACTTTAATGACATTTTCAATATCCTCCCAGGGATCGTGCTCTAACTGTTTTATACTCAAAGATATTTTTTTACTCTTAGGGTCTATTCCCACAACCTTTGCTTCAACTATATCGCCTATAGCAAAAGAATCAGATAAATTTATAAATTTTTTTGCCCAAGAAATTTCACTTATATGCACAAGTCCCTCTATTCCTTTCTCAAGTTCTACAAACAATCCATAACTCTGAATATTAACTATTTTACCTTTTATAACTGAACCAATAGGATATTTAGCTTCGATTTCTTCCCAGGGATCAGGTGTAGTCTGTTTTAATCCTAAAGAAATTTTCCCCTGTTTACGGTCAAAATTTAACACCATCACTTCTATCTCATCACCCACAGCAACCATCTCTGAAGGATGAAAAATCTTCTTCCAACTCATATCCGCAATATGAAGCAGACCATCTACGCCTCCTAAATCCACAAATACACCAAAATTAGTAATACTTTTTACTCTCCCTTTCCTTATCTGCCCAGCCTCTAACTCTTCCCACACTTTCTTTCTCTGAAGCTCTTTCTCTAATCTAATGGCATCCTTACGAGAAACAATAAAATTCTGCTTTACTTTATTCATCTTTACTATTTGAAAGTAAAACTTATTGCCAATTATATCGGTATCCTGCACCCTAAAAGCAGATAAACTCTGAGGGAGAAACCCTTCTACGCCAAAAACTTTTACCATATACCCGCCTTTTACCTTTCGAAAGACTGTCCCCTCCACTAAATCACCTTCTTTATAATTGTAGGAAAGTTTCTGCCATCCCTTTGTTTCCTGGGCTTTAGTGTAGGAAAGGATTATCCTCCCTTCTTCATCCTCTACATTATCTACATAAACCTCTATATCCTGTAAACTATCTAAATCAACTCCTTCAAATTCATCCTTGGGGATAATACCTTCTGACTTATATCCCACATCAACTACAACCCCCTGGGGAGTAACAGAAACGATTTTCCCTTTAATAATTTCTCCCTCCTTTAACTCTTTTATTGACTCAAAATAAGCGTTCTGTAGTTCTACCGAAATCTTACCCACTTTAATTTTCCCTCCTTTTCTAAAGAATTTTTAAAATTATCTCTTAATTTATTATTTTTGTCAACGAGAAAACTAAATATTTTCTATTTTATTCCACACTTTATAAGTTATTTCTTCGTAACTGTCGTCCTTAGGCAAATCTTTTAAAGAAGAAAATGTAACCTTTATAGGAAAGAACTTTAATCTCCATTTGCCTTTGGGAAGAGCTTTGTCTGTACCAGTTATCTTTGCTACTATAATAGGGGCTAAAGTTTTTTTATGCAAAAACCCTACACCCATAAAAAGTTTAGTCACAGAATTACCTCTTGTTCCTTGAGGGAAGATAACTATAGGCTTTTTATTTCTCAAAATATTAATTGCTTTCTTAAGAGAAGAAATTTGAGGATTTCCTCTTTTCAAAGGGATTGCTCCTAACCTTTTTATTAAAAAAGAAAAAAAAGGATTACTGAACAACTCTTCTTTCGCCAGAAAATAGACTCTGCCAGGAGAACATGCTCCTAAGACTACAGGATCTAAATTACTTATATGATTAGAAGCAAGAATAAAGCCACCACCTTTAGGAATAAACTCTTTTCCTATGACTTCAAGCCTAAAAAATATCTTAAAAATTACTGCTATAATGGGTTTAAGAATTGAATAAAACATATTACCAATCAAATTCTCTTAACTAAATTCATCATTATATACTACTTAGAAAAGTAAGAAATATAAAGAATAGGTGTTTGGTGTATTCTTAACGGTTATAAACAAGAACCGCTTTTTTTCCTAAATTAATCAACCCCTCCAACTCCTTCTTAAAACGAGCTTCAGCATAAACCCTTATTATTGGCTCAGTCCCTGACTTCCTGAACATAAGCCAGCTATCTTTAGTTATAAACTTTATTCCATCGTTTTTATTTATCCTCTCAATTTTTTTTCCTAAAAGTTTATAAGGCATCCTCAGTTTATCAAAAGAACTATTAATGTTTTTAATAGAAAAAGATGTCCTTGCATAATACCACTTACCATATTTTTCCCATAACTCCTTAAGCAACTTATCGAAACTTTTCCTTTCGTAAGCCATCATTTCAAGAAGCATAAGCAAAGAGGCTGTGCCATCGCGTTCAGGTATATATCCTTTGAAACCAATACCTCCTGCTTCCTCTCCTCCAATAGAAATAAGTCTTTCTTTAAAAAGATGGGAAATATATTTAAAACCTACAGGAGTCTCATAACACGGAACATTTAATGATAAAGCAACTTCATCAATTAAGTTACTGCCTACAACTGTCTTACCAATGCCCCCTTCTTCCTTTCTATTTTTTACCATATGAACTGCCAAAAGAGGAAGAAGTACTTGAGCATTGATAAATTCACCCTTACTATTTACTGCGGCAATTCTATCAGCATCTCCATCCAAGGCAATACCTAAATCATATTTTCTCTTTACCTTCTCAATAAAAACACCTAAATTCTCTTCTATAGGCTCTGGATGAATCCCCCCAAAAGAAGGATTGAACTCATTATGAAGGTAATCTATTTTTATCCGAGAAGATTTAATAATGTCTTCAGCAAAATTATCTCCTACTCCATACATATTATCTATCAATATCTTTAATTTGAGTTTTTTTATCTTATTAATAGCAAAAAAATTCTTAAGAAAATTTACATAACTATTATCGAGATTCTCTATTCTTATAAACTTTCTTCTTAAAGCTTCCTGGAGGGATATTTGTTTTACGGGTTTTTTCCTTAACAATTTCTCTATCTTATTGGTTAAAATCTTATCTGCTGCTGCTCCATCTTTTGTTTTAATCTTTAAACCATTAAATTTTGCAGGATTATGGGAAGCGGTTATCATAACTCCCAAATCATACTTCCTATAAAGAGCATAAAAGCTTACTATAGGGGTAGGAATACTTTTGGAAGATACAGTAACCTTTACTTTATTAGCAGCAAGAACTGAACTTACCTCTAAAGCGAATTCTTTTGACAAAAACCTTCTATCATAACCTATAACTACTTTTTTTATCCCTTTTGAACTATCTTTTAAATAATCCGCAATTGCCTGAGATACAATTCTTACATTTCTAAAAGTGAAATCATCGCCAATAACCCCCCGCCAGCCATCAGTACCGAACTTAATCATCAAAAATCCTCCTTTTAAAGATATAGTTTATTTTGTCTTATGTATCTATATACATTAAGGGGTACTAAATATTTTATAGAAAATCCCCTCTTTATATAATCTCTTATTAAGGAAGAGGTAATTTCTATATTAATTACATCAATAACCATAAAATTTTTCTTCCTTAAGGGATAATTCTTTCTCTTTACAACTACTACTTTTGTTAACTTCTTTATCTCCTTATAATCTTTCCATAAAGAAAAGTTATTCGCTAAATCAGAGCCAATAATAAGAAAAAAATCTCTTTTGGGATAATGCTTCTTAAGGTTTCTCACAGTATCAATAGTATAAGAAATACCTTTTCTTTTTATCTCCCAGTCTAAAACCTCAAAATAAGGGCAACTCCTAACAGCCAATCTAACCATTCTAAGGCGATTCTCTGCTTCAACAAGATAAGTCTTTTTGTGAGGAGGTCTATTGGTAGGAACAAAGAGAACTTTATTTAAATTTAATTTCCTTCTTACTTCTTCTGCTAAGATTAAATGGCCAATATGAGGAGGATTAAATGTACCTCCTAAGATACCTACCTTCATAATCAAAAATAACTTTTAGTTTCTCTCATACTTTGTGGCTAATACTTCCTTTCTATGAACTAATCTAAAGGCTATGACCTAATTTATCCTCTTATCTGTCCATTACCATAGACAACATACTTATAAGTAGTTAAATCTTCTAATCCCATAGGACCTCTAGTGTGCAGTTTATCTGTGGAAATACCTATTTCTGCTCCTAAACCAAACTGATACCCATCACTGAAACGGGTAGAAATATTTACAAAACAACAGGCGGAATCAACTGTATTTACAAACACATCAGCATTATTAATATTTTCTGTAATTATACTATCAGTATGATGGGAACCATAGAAATTTATATGGTCAACTGCTTCTTGTAAATGAGAAACTATTTTTACAGAAACTATTAAATCTAAATATTCTGTAAACCAATCACTTTCTTTTGCTAAAATTATATCTTTTAATATCTTTTTTGTATTGTGGTCACCTTTTATTTTTACTTTAAATTTATCAAATTCTTTCTTTAATAGAGGTAAAAAATTCTTAGCTATTTTTTTATGGACCAGAATTGTCTCCACAGCATTACATACAGATGGCCGTTGAACCTTTGCATTGATGCATATCTTAAGGGCCTTTCTATAATCCGCAAATTCATCAACAAAAATATGACAAACTCCCTTATAGTGTTTTATCACAGGAATAGAAGAATTTTGAGCAACCTTTTTTATTAAAGATTCACCTCCGCGGGGTATAACAAGATCAATAAAATCTGATTTTTTCAAAAGCAAATCTACAACTTTATAATCTGTCTTCTCTATAAGAAAAAAAGGAGAAAAACTTATCTTTTCTTTTTGCACGGAGTCTTTAAGCACTTTAAAAATGGCTTTATTAGAATAAAAAGCACTAGACCCTCCCCGTAGTATAGCAATATTCGATGACTTAAAACATAAACCAATACAGTCACTGGTAACATTAGGACGCGCTTCATAAATAATTAAGATTACACCAATGGGAACTTTTACCTTATTTATAAAAATACCATTGGGCCTCCTCCATCCTTTTATTACTCTTCCTACAGGGTCATCTAAAGAAGAAATCTCCTTTAAAGAAATGGCCATTTCATTTATCCGTTTTTCATTTAAGGTGAGGCGGTCAATAACACTCTTATTAAATCTATTCTTCTTCGCAGAAGTAATATCTTTTAAGTTTTCTTTAATTATAAATCTCTTATTCTTCAAAAGAGATTCTGCCATCGTATTTATAATCTTATTCTTAACTGCGCTATTTAGAACAGCAAGCTTGTAACTATTGACTTTCGCTTCCTTTACTAAATTATCTACGTATTTTATCATTATCCTCCTCCTTTACGAAATTATCTCTATGAATAACTTCGCGCAAGAGTTTTTTACCTTTTAGTTTTTTTAGCTCCTCAGAAGGATAACTTACTATCCCACAACCAACTATATTACCTTCCCTATCTACAACTTCTACTGTATCTCCTTTAAGAAAACTTCCCTCTACCTCAGTTATTCCTACTGCCAGAAGACTTTTTTTATGAGATATAAGGGCGTCTTTTGCGCCTTCGTCAATAAAAATCTTTCCTTTCTTTTTCCTTCCAAAGGCAATCCAACGCTTTCGTGCCTTTTCAATATCTTTTTTGGGAATAAATACTGTGCCTAAATGTTCTCCTTTTATAATGCGGGAAACTACAGAATCAACTTTACCATTAGCAATTACTGTCTTGATTCCACTTAAAGTAGCAATTTTTGCTGCTTCTAATTTTGTTACCATACCTCCTGAGGTAAATACCTTATCTTCCCTCTTAGCTAACCTTATAATTCTTCTGTCTATATTCTCCACTTCTTTAATCAAACCAGAAGGAGCTAATAAACCCTCTATATCAGAAAGAATGATAAGCATTTCTGCTCCTACTAAATCACTAACCAAAGCAGAAAGCCTATCATTATCTCCAAATTTAATCTCATCACTAGCAACTGTATCATTTTCATTAATAATAGGGGTAATATTTAATTCTAATAGTTTATTGATTGTCCCTTTTGCATTAAGATAACGAATGCGGTTGTTAAAGTCATCCCACGTAAGTAAGACTTGAGCGCACATTTTCCTGTAATGCTTAAAGTGCTCAGTGTAAATCTCCATAAGAACAATTTGTCCCAACGAAGCTAAAGCCATAAGAGAATTTAAGTCTTGTGGCTTCTTTTTATAATGGAGTTTACTTAAACCGCAGGCTATTGCTCCTGAGGATACAATAATTACCTTTCTGCCATCCTTTTCAACAGCAATCACATCTTTTATAAAATCTCTAACAAACTTAGTATCTATTTTGCCCTGGGGAGCCAAAATGCTACTTCCTATTTTCACTACTACTTTTTTCATACTCATATTTAATTATTTAGTTAGAATTTTTAAGAACTGTTTTTATTTTATCAGTTTTGATTAATAAATAAAACTTTTTTCTATATAAATAAAAACCTAAGTAGATTTTAAAAAAACTTAGGCGGATTTATTTTTAACTGCTATTTAGACTCTACAATATCAGAAATCTTAAGGTGGGTAAGAATTTGACGGTGACCCCGTTTACGACGATATTTCTTCCTTCTTTTATACTTATAAACAATTATTTTCGACATCTTCTTTTCACCCATAATAGAAGCCTTTATTTTAACATTCTTTAGATAAGGGGTACCTATTTGGGCCTTGTTCTCTTTATAAAACAAAAGCACCTTATCTAAAACAATATTACCTTTCTTGTTAATGCGATCTACTAAAAGAGATTCTCCCTTTTTTACCTTATACTGCTTTTTGTTTATCTCCACTATTGCCCACATAGAAAAGGAATATTAACATACAATAAAATAAACGTCAAGCTTTGTCTTAAGAATATTTATTTATTAAATAAATGAGGATTCTCTTTTATAAGAGAAATAAACTCATCAACAACATAAGGATCAAACTGTGTACCTTTACATCTTTTTAGCTCCTCAATAGCCTCATTTAAACTTAAAGCTTTTGCATAGGGACGGTTGGTAGTCATAGCATCAAAACTATCTGCCACTGCCATAATCCTTGCTCTTAAATCTATATCATCTCCTTTATTGCCATAAGGATATCCTTTACCATCGTAACGCTCATGATGTTGCTCGATTAGTTTAATCACATCATTTAAAAAGGGAAGTTTCCTTAGTATTTCTACTCCTTTTAAAGGATGAAGTTTAATTTCCTGCCATTCTTCATCTGTCAACTTACCTGGCTTAGTTAAAATACTTTCGTGAATACCAATTTTTCCTAAATCATGAAGTTGACAAGCAAGCTTTACTACTTCTATCTGATTATCAGAAAGACCCATTCTCCTAGCAAGCCCTACAGCATAAGTGGTTACCCTCTCAGAATGACCTTTAGTATAGTGATCCTTTATCTCAATAATTGAAGTAAGAGCAGCTACAATTTCTAAATACACTCTTTGAAGATTGCTATAAAGCCGTGCATTCTCAACAGCAATAGAAGCATGGTCCGCAATACCCTCTACTAACTTTAAATCATCCTCAGTAAAAATCTCTCGAGAACGCTTATTATTCACATTAATAACTCCTATCTTTCTCTCTTTGAATATCAAAGGCACGCTGATAAATGAATGTGTATAATACATTTCTTTATTTCTCCGGCCAAATCGCTTGTCCTTTTCAATATCTTCTACTAACACTGGTGTTTTATTCTCCAGAATCCAGCCAGAAATTTTTTCCCCCATCTTTATCCGAGTATTCATAATTATATCGTCACTTAAACCACACGCAGCAACAATAAAAAGTTCATCTTTATCTTCATCTAAAAGAAGTAAAGAGCACCTTTCTACATCCAAAACTTGAGCAATCCGTTCAATAATAGCATGTAAAACTTCATCTAATTGCAAAGAGGAGATTAACTCTTTACCTATTTCAAAAAGAAGGGTAAGTTTAGATGTTCTCTCTCTTATCTTCTCTTCCAGCGCAATATTATACTGGGCAAGTTCATCTTTCATCTTACGTATTTGCTCTATATACTCCTTCTCTTGCCTCTCTAACCTTGCTGTCTCCATAATTTTCTTTACTCTCAATATAAAATAGTCCAGGTTTATAGGTTTATAGATAAAATCATCCGCATCTATTTTGATTGCTCTGAGAGGTGCATCCCTATCACTATAAGCAGTAATTATAATTACAGGAATTCTTATATGAGGGTTTAACTCTTTAATACGCCTTACTACCTCTACCCCGTCTATTCCCTCTCCTAATCTAACATCGGATATAATCAAATTAAAAATCTTCTTTTTTGCTAACTCTAAAGCGGATTCTCCTGTCTTTGCATAATCTACTTCAAACCCTTCCCGTCTAAGAATATGTACTAAACTCTTGCAAAAAAGCTCATCATCTTCAATAACAAGGATATTTTCCTTTATTCCCATTATATTTGCCCCCCTCTAGAGACAAAAATAGCATTTATTTTATCATATTTTTTTTATAATTAGCAATAAATTTTTCTTTTTAATTAACCAGTGCCAGTATTTATTCCCACATTCTAAAGTAAGTATTTTTCTGATATCTTCTCTAATTTTTCTTATAATTTTATATATTACTGCCTCATTTATTCTTCCTCTACTACTGCATTGCTTCTTCTTGAGTCCTATATACATTTAAAACCCTTAATGCACCGCAAATATCCATAATTTCTCGCAAAGACTCAGAGAGACCGAATATTCTTAATGTGCCTTTTCTAATTTTTAAGTGGATATGGTATCGGATGAGCTTGGCTAATCCGCTACTATTTAAGTAACTTAGGTTGCTTAAATCAATAAGTAAAAGAAAAGGAGAATTTAGCTTCTCTACCAATATTAGAGGATCAACAGTTTTCTCTACTTGAGATAAAGTAGTGTTATCCAGATCGCCTTCAAAACGGATAAGTTTGGTGTGAGGGCTAAGTTCTTTTATCTCTATTTTTACCATCTATTTCACCTCCTTAAGTTGATTATATTATTATACCAAAAGAGTTACCTGATTAATAGGCATCAAATCTCTCCCCTTTTTATTCTTTTTCTATCCCCACCAGGGTTATATCATCATATTGTTCCTGCGTGGAAATAAATCTCTGTATATCCTGGTATACCTCCTTTATCAACTCCTCTATCGGCAACTCCTTATACCTCCTGAATGACTCCACCAACCTTTCCAGCCCATACATCTCCCCCCGAGGATTCCTCGCCTCCGTCGCCCCGTCTGTGTATAACAAAATCTTATCCCCTCTCCTTAACTCTATCTCCTTCTCCTCTAAATGCCTATCAACATCCCTTATTATACCTAAAAGTATACCCCCTGACTTTATCACCTCTACCTCCTCCCTCCTCCTTACCAGTATACACTCATGACCTGCTGAGGAATACCTCACTACCCCCTCCCTTCCTTTTATCTCAAAATATAACAGCGTTGCAGGTTTCCTTAAACTTATATGATAATATAATACCTCATTCACTCGCCTCAACACCTCCCGTGGGCCTATTCCCCTCTCCAGAGCAAAACTGTACACTATTGTCTTAATCATTGCCATCACTATCCCCGCATCTAACCCCTTACCTGATACATCTCCTATCGCCAAAGATATACCCTCCCTTCCCTTCCACTCTATAAAATCATAGTAATCCCCTCCTATCTCCTTAGCTGCCTTCATCATCCCATATACCCGGCATCCTTCTACCTCAGGCCTCTTCCTCGGCAATAAACTCTCCTGTAACTGTCTGCCTAACCTTAACTCCTCCTCTAACCTCTGCTTCTCCACAATGTCTTTGTGATGGAGGGCATTGTAAAAGTATATCGATATATCTCCTGCTATACTCTCCAGTATCTGTATATCCTTCATCGTGTAACTCTGCAAATTCTCCTTCCTGCCTAAAACTATAAACCCTATGAAATCTTCTCCAAAACTAATGCTCATTACCAACGGTATATCTTCCTCCTGCAAAAATCGGTAAAACACCGACCCCTTTATATATTCAAGTGAAGGGTCTACCTCCACTAACTCTGGCTCTAAATATCCTCTCTCATGAAGATACCCTATTACCTCATCCCTCACTGAAATATATGATAATTCCCTCCTGAATCCCTCCTCTATCAATACATAAAAATCATCCTTCTTTACATCCCTTACTACAATCCCTATCTTCTGAAGATATAAAGCCCCCTTTAAAGAAATGGACACTTTCTTCGCTAATTCATTTATGTCCAAAACCCCTTTTAAGGAAACTGACAACATCCCCAGGATCTGTGAGTAATCATACTTCTTACGCCGGAAAAAATGGTCTATCTGTGGCTGAACCTTGTTATGGTAAAACTTGAAAATAAAAAACATAACCGTCAAATATATGCTCATCATCAACGACCCCATCCTGACAAACAGAGGTCTGCTTAAAAAAACAAATAACGCTATAGGTACAAATACTGTCGCTGAGGCTAATAACCACATCAATGTCCTGTGGATAACAGTCTCTATTTCAAACAAACGGTGCTTAACTATGGCGTAAGCAAGAATTACTGTCCATAACCACATGAAAATATTTGGCCAGGGATATACAGAAATGTCGTAAACTAAAGGAAAAGTTGAACCGCCAAACACAAACCCAACAATACTGGCTACTATTGTGTATTTAATCTGGGTCTTCTTTATAGCTGAAGAAAGAGGATAAACTTTTACCATCTCTTTTATGGCATAACCAGTTTCTATCAGAAAAAGGAAAGTGAAAATGAAATACAAAAAACCAGGCTCATCTGTATACATAGGCAAGTCCATCTTGGGTTTAACATCTCCAACGAAATGTCCAGGAAATACCAAGGAAAAAACGAGAACCACTATATTTAAAGTATAGAAAGAAACTAAAAATTTAATATTCTCGCTTATCCGGTCAATAAGTGCAAGAACAAAATGTAGAAAGAAAACAGGAATAAACAATGCGAAAAGGTTATTAATCCTGGCAAAGAAAAGCGCTGAATCCCTATCAGCATTCCCAGCTAAAAAAGCAACAAAAAAAGCCCACCCTGTAATGAACACATTCATTATAAAAAAATACTTGTTAACCTTTGAGCGGGGGTTTTTGAAGAAAACAAACAGACCTAAAATGAAAGAGAAAAAAGCGTTACAGAAACTTCCTACAACAATGGCATTTAATCTCAGCTCAAACATTCAAAAGTTATTTTACACCAAAACTAATTAGTTGTGAATCTTATTCATCCTGAAGACTACATCTCCAAAACCGATATAACCTCTAAACATAAATCCTGTATTCTAAGCACCCAACTTATAGGGAAAATCTTTAATTTATAATTTCTAATTTTTATTAAATTATCAATGAAACAATTTTTAATTAGGAATTTATGGG
>Ga0180301_10001032_pt1 | contig 21796 bp, 25 predicted proteins | sample GuaBasSediGuay16_FD_121797 | JGI IMG/M metagenome (GOLD analysis project Ga0180301, IMG submission 121797) | Subseafloor sediment microbial communities from Guaymas Basin, Gulf of California, Mexico - Guay16, Core 4569-2, 12-15 cm | ecosystem: Environmental > Aquatic > Marine > Hydrothermal...
CGTTAGAACTGCTCCATATTTTGTATGCGTCTAATTGCATTTGTCCACTAGGTCCTGTTGCTGTTGTTGCCCCGCCTACAAATGCCATGGCCCATGTGTATACTACTATAGCAGTTGCTATAGCAATGACTATTAGTAGGATTGTGGCGATGACGGGAGAGACTGCTTTTCGATTAAGCTTGACTGATTTGATCAAAGCTTTATACCTCCTAATACCCTCTTATGAAGATGTTCTTCTAGTGTTAGGGCTATGACATTGAAGAGTATATAAGTGTTTTTCTCCTGATGTGATGTGCCCCTTGATGTTTACGGTCGCTTTAATAGAAAGTGTTTTAGATTACTTTTGACTAACTAGTTTAGTCGATCAGAGATGGTGGAGGAGAGAAGAGAAGAACAGCGCACTACGGTGATTGAAAGAAGAGAGGAGATGCCTGTTTTTAAGGAAGTTTATCCCGTTATCGAGCCCCATGCGTATGTCGCCATCGCACAGGACAGCGTAACTGGACAGCTGAAGTATGTTGTGATGGAGCCTACCTTATTTGAGCAGGAACAGCAAATGTTGAAGAAGATTACGAGCATCTTATACGACGAGCTTGACGTAAGTGTAAAGGAATTAACAGCTGAAAAGGCGGAAGAGATTTTAAAAGAGAACGTCAAGCGAATTGTTAAGGATTATAAGTTTAAGATGTCTGAGTCCACGTTACAGAAGATCTTATATTACATTGTCAGGGACTTTATAGGTTATGGTAAGATAGATGTTATGATGAGGGATCACATGATAGAGGATATAAGCTGTGATGGACCCAATATCCCTATTTATGTGTGGCATAGAGAATACGAATCTCTGCCAACAAACGTGGTTTTTGACGCAGAGGAACTAAACAACTTCGTGGTTAAACTTGCATATAAATGTGGTAAGCATATTTCAGTTGCTCAGCCAATTATGGACGGGACATTGCCAGATGGTAGCCGAGTAAACGCTACTTATGGTACTGAAGTCTCAAGAAAGGGCTCTACCTTCACCATTAGGCGTTTTAGAGCAGACCCCTTAACAATAACCGACTTAATTAAGTTTAGGACGATATCCGTTGACATAGCTGCATATCTATGGTTAGCTGTTGAAAATAGGTGCTCTTTATTAGTGGCTGGCGGAGTCGCTTCTGGTAAGACTACAATGCTTAACTGCACCTCAATGTTCATTAGACCGGAGCTTAAAATTGTGACAATAGAGGACACGGCTGAGCTTCAGCTGCCCCATCAGAACTGGATTTCGCTTGTATCTAGAACAGGTTTTGGATTAAGGGAAGCGGAGGTATCACTCTTTGACTTGCTCAAGGCAGCTATGAGACAGAGACCAGATTACATAATCGTGGGTGAAATTAGAGGAGCTGAAGCATATACGCTGTTTCAAGCTTTAGCTACAGGTCACGGTGTTCAATCAACCATACATGCTGAAGACGCTTTAGCAGTTATTGAGAGGCTCGAATCCCCGCCAATGAACATACCTAGAGCATTAATAGGGTTAGTCGACATAATAATGGTTCAATCTAGGGTACGTATTGGCGAGAAAGCAGCTAGGAGAACTATTACTTTAACTGAAGTGAAGGGCTACACGCCAGGGGTTGGTTTAGAGCTTCAAGATGTGTTTAGGTGGAATCCTAGAGAAGATAGGCATGAGATGATAATAAAGGAGCTTGAAGAGAGCGCTGTAATAAGAAAGGTTATTGAGAGACGTGGGCTAAGCTATAAGGAAGTGTTGGAAGAGCTTGAGAGACGTAAAGTTATCTTAGAGTGGATGGTTAAGAAGAATATAAGGCGTTATACGGATGTAGGTAATGTGGTCAGAGAATACTATATGTCCCCTGAAAATGTCTACATAAGGGCAAAGGTAGAGCTGGCTTCATCATGAAAGCTGAAGAGAGGAGAAAGAAGAAGTCAAGGTCTAAGACCTCAGTGCTTGCATACAGAGTGCTTGGAGGGAAAATTGAGGGGGCTTTACCCCATTTTGAGGATCTACATGAATATTTAAGAAAAGCTGGCATAAAGATTGCATTTCCAGCTTATGTCAGCATGATGGTACTGTTCTCTATAATAGGCTTTGCTGCCACAACAGGATACTTTTACTTCTTGCTTAAGTTCATTATTAAGTTTCCATATCCTATACCGATGAGTATTGGCATAGGCTTATTGGCTTTTGTCGCAATATTCTGGGGGTTTTACCTATATCCAAGTTTTGTAGCAGCTCGCAAGAGAACTAGGCTTGAAAGTGCTCTTCCATATGCCGCCAGCCATATGGCTGTGTTAGCCAGCGCAGGCATACCTCCTGAACGCTTGTTTAAAGCTCTTGCCGTAACGGATTCTGAGCTACATATTCAGGAGGAAGCTGCCGAGATAGTTAGAGATGTTGAAGTTTTAGGAAAGGATATCTTAACTGAACTTGATGAAAAAGCTAGACGCACTTACTCGAAGCTCTTTGCAGATTTATTAAGTGGTTTTACGGCTACTGCGCGCGCTGGAGGAGATCTTAAGAAGTATCTAGCTAGACAAGCGAGAAACTTAATGGTACATAAGAGGATTATGATAAGAAAGACGATTGAGACGCTGAGCGTTATGGCTGAAGTCTACATTGCTATGTTAGTAGCTATGCCTCTCGTCTTCTTAATTCTCTTAGCGGTCTTGTCGGTTGTTGGAGGTGCTGGTGTGAACCCATTATTCTTCCTTAACCTAGTGACGTATGTAGCCGTTCCAATCTTATCGATAATGTTCTTAGTGTTGTTAGATTCCTTTGTGCATACGGAGGCTTAATACATGCCGCTTTTCAGTAAAAAGGCTAAAGTAGCGGTTTCAGCTGCGTCTGCAGGTGTAGCCACCCTCCTAATCTATTACGCCTATGTAAAGTACTTCTGGACTATGACCTTTGACTACTTCATAGCATTTGCAGTGATGACAGCTCTTGCTCCATCAGGTGCCCTCCATTATATTGAGAAGCAATGGAAGAAATCTATTGAAAGAAGGCTGCCTGACTTGCTTAGAGACATTGCACAAGCACAAAGGACTGGGCTAACACTTATCGGCGCATTAGAGGCAGTTTCAGAACGTGGTTATGGTCCGCTTTCTAAAGAGATTAAGAAGGCGGTTCGCCAAATATCCTGGGGGGCAACGTTAGAACAAGCCATGCATTCACTAGCAAATAGGGTTAATACTCCGCTCGTGAGAAGGGTCTGTGCACAGATTGTGGAAGTTGCTAGGTATGGCGGCGATGTGGCAAGGTTAATGGACATGACTGCGAGGTTCATTACAGAATTTCAATCAATGGCTGACGAGAGAAGCGCGGCTATGAGAACATATGCAGGAGTTGTCTACATTGGTGCTTTGGCGTTTATTGTAGTAGTGGTAGTTATAGTCAATAACTTCTTTTACCCGATAAGTCAATTTGAACAACCAGCTATTCCTGGAACTATCATGACCTTTGCTGCCCCATACATAACCTATAAGAGGCTTTTTTACCACATGGCGATAATACAATCTGTATTTGGAGGACTTATAGCTGGAAAATTAGCTGAGGGAACTGTGTTAGGTGGCTTAAAACATGTTGTGATACTAACAGCTGTAGCCACCATAGCCTTTATGATGTTTGTTAAATAGCATTTATAACTATAACTTCACTTTGTCCTTCAGTAAAGAGCGGAACTTTTCGAAGAGTTCGTCTAATGACGTGCCCTCGATTACGTTTATTCCATAGGATGCTGCAAGTTTTTTCCCCATATCAGACATCTTAGGCATAGCAACTAAGACAGGGATTTTCACTCCAGCGTCTACAACTTTAGCAAACATTGCTATCACATCAAATTCTGACGCTCCTTCAAGAGACTTTGAAACGTCAACAGCTAATGGAGCAGACGTTCCTTCAGACCTTATCTCAATAATTAAATCGAAAATGTGATGAACACCAGACTTCCCCACTAGTGTACCAGGCGAGGAAACCGTTAATCCGAGACTTCTTAAGAAGTTGACAAGTGGTGCTACTACAATAGTTTCTTTACTGACCATTTTAACAGCGACATCTTCAGCTGCATAGGAGTTCAATATTGTTAACTCTATCTTATCAATGGACAATTCCATGTTGCATCTTCTACATACAAACCTGACACTAGGCATGTTAAACTGTTTTTTACAGTCTCTGCAAGTAAACCATGCGCCGGCATAACGGTAATCAACGCCTTCAGTCTTAAGCTCGCCGCCGCATATTGGACAAACTAATTTACCATCACGTTCAAAGTCTTCTTTCCTTCTAAGAGTACCACATGCATAATGTTCTATTAAGTAGCTTTTTTCAAGATTTATTGAATTGCAAAATGGACAGCGAAAACGACCTTGTATAAAGTAACTATTGCAGTTTGGGCATCGTAAAAGCTGATCTTTAACATATTTGGTGAAAGCTCTTAAATCGACATATTGATCTAGCAAATCCTTTGCTTGCTCGGGCGTTAAAGCTAAGGAATCTTCAACGATCCTATATGAAAAACCTTCACATGAGATTTCAGGGTCTATACGTGAAACCCCTTTACTCATTAAAGCAGAAACTAACTTAGTCAGCTTAGTATCCTTTCTCAGCTCATCTAATGGAATGCTTCCGGCCACGCCTGGATCTTCCTCACTATGTTATTTACATGAAATTTAGGCTTCTCCACTACCATATTTTCGTAGGAGGAGTATATATCGTTAAGCACCTTAAGAGCCGGATAAGCTTTTTCTCTAAGATCGGCTAACTCAATATCTAGCGGGCTATGAGCGGGAATTCGGGTTCTGAACTCCATATGAAGATCTGGGCTATGCGAGCCCGCTACTCTTCAATATCCTCTTCCTCTGCTAGCTCTTCTCCTTCTACAACTTCTTTTGTTGAGCTTACTGCAAGCTCTTGAATAGCTTTTTCAACAAAGTCGTCTACTCGAGGCGCTACAATGACCACCTTGTGATCTACGTAGCTATCTCCGCGCCACTCATTATCATAAGATATCAGGTATACGGGTATTTCGAAGGTAGCCTCGTTACCAGCTCTTCTTAAGTTATAGTTTGAATACTTGTCGTATTGTTCCTTAGTTAGAGGGAGCTTAACTGACAACGGGTAAATGTCCTTTAACACCACTAAATCAGATTTGTCGACATCCCAGAAGTCAAGAGACTTCTTTACAGCTTCCTTAACCACCTCGTGTAAATTGCCTTTAACCTTCTCTGAGGATTTGATCGAGCCGTTTTCAGACCAGAAGATCACTATGTCTTCTGTCAAGACTTTAAGCCCTCCAATACCTCAATGATTTTCCTTTTCGCAGCCTCGATATCTGGTTTACCATCTGATGTTAATGGGGTGCGCGTCATTACGTGTCTTACCTCACCACTTGCTGTCTGTATAAATAGTTGAGGTATATCAACACCGCCGAATTCGTCTTTTTCACCATATTGTATGAGAAAATCCCAGTCTTCTTTTCTAATCTCAAGCTCAACTCCAAGTTTTTCACACACTGCCTTAGAAGCTTCGACTAAGTATTCGCTTCCTTTTTCCCAGTCAGCTATAACTGCGATCAGCTTAACCATTAAGCAGTCCACCTAATGGGATTTTAAGTAGTTAAACCATATGCTCGGCTTGCTGTTTTATAAAGCTTTATAACCTTCACGTCAATTAGCCAGCAAACTTAGGCCTCATAGAAAGCCTCTCCGGTAGATACAGTGGTATCCTAGGCTTATCTGCTAGCTGAGCTTCAAGTTCTTCAACAAGCTTTGCAGGAGGCATCTCTACAATACCCTCTCCTCTTATCCTCACGGTTAGTATTCCGCTACTAACTTCCTTTTCACCGATAACTACTACGTATGGTATCCACTCAGTTTCAGCTTCTCTAATTTTCTTGGCAACGCTTAGGTCTCTATCGTCTACATCTACTCTTATCTTTTTACGAGAGAAGTCTTCAGCTATTTTTAATGCGAAATTAAGGTATTGTTCGGATACGGGTATTATTCTAAGCTGTATTGGAGATAGCCATAGTGGGAGCTTTGGAGGTTTGGCCTCCTTAATGCTTTTAGCAGCTTGCTCGAGTATTGCAGCAATCCACCTCTCTATAGAGCCCATTGAGCTATGCAGTATTATGCAGCCTTTTTTCTCTCCATTTTCATCGACGTAAAAGATTCCATATCTAGCCGCGTCCTCTACATCGAGCTGCACCGTCACCAACTGCATGTTTCCTCCTACCGAATCTATTACTTGGTATTCGTGTTTTACAACCCAGTAATGCTTCATCTCAGGCAATAGCTCTATTAAAGCAGGCTTGCCAACGATTTTGAGCAAGTCAATAAACCAGCTTTTGTTAGCTTCGTAGAAGTCCTTAACTGCTCTAAAGGCTACGGCATAGTCTACTTCCATGGAGTTCGTTAACTTAGTGTAGTATCTGAAGAGCTCTTTATACTCCTCCATAGCTTGAGATAAGTCTCTGCAGAAGCAATGTATGTCCGGCATGGTAAAGGCCCTTAACCTTTTTAAGCCTACGCATTCGCCGCTCTGCTCAAGCCTAAATGAGTGAGAAAGCTCATATACTCTTAAAGGTAGTTGGCGATAGCTCACTATGACATCCTTCATCATCCTGAAAAGCCCAAAATCCCCCGCGAACCTTAATGTAAACTCGCGTCCTTCAACCTTAAACCTATAGTCTCGTTCTCTAAAGCGGGAAGCTTGTTCAGCTATATCAGGTTGGTCAAGACGGTACAGAAATGGGGTTTCGATTTTCATAGCTTTTAAATCTTCAACTGCTATTTTCGTAGCGTATTCCTGCAAGCAGTCTTTGATTATTGCTCCTTTCGGATAAAACCTAAAATGACCTATGTCAGATGCGGGTTCGTAGTCTACAAGTTCAAGCTTCTTCATTAACTTGATGTGTGGAGGCGTCTCGCCAACCTGCTTTTTGTGGAGTTCGTTTTCAATTAGTTGCTTTAATGAAGGGTCTTGACTTAGTATGTGCAGACTTGAGAAGTCTCCCTCGTTTAATGCATACTCATCACCACTTGGTGTCAATATTACATACGTTGACTTAGGGGCTTCCTCGATTTCTTCGGCTTTCTCCTTCTTTATTTCCTTAGAAACTGTTATTGTGCGTGAAAGCTCAGATAGAGGGTGTCCTTTGCACTTAATGGTAAAAGCTTTATACCATCCAAATGGGCTTCTCATAACTTCAAAACCTAAGCTTTTGAGCTTTTCTTCAATCATTTTAAGCGCACGTATACCAGCAGATGGCGTTCCTAGGTTTGAAGATAGATGTGCATAGGGGTATACGACGACTTTTGAAACTCCGACCTTCTTAGCTACGTCAGCTATCGAAGCTACAGCTTCAAAAGTTACAGCTTCTAGATACTCTTCGTCTAAGCTTTCTACAGTAGTAAACGCTACTAGTACATTCTCAGCTACGCCTCTTCTGTTTAATTCAGTTACCTCTTCGGCTAAGTCTATGGCTTTAGACTTCACTTCATACTCGAATAAGTCAGCATGTATTAACAGAAGCCTCAAGCTGTGTTCACGCTCTCCTTCAAAACTCTTTGCTGAGGATTATTTAAGAATGGCGTGAAGCTTAGGGTAAAAGCTTTTAGCTTAGCGTGAATATGCTGGTTAGATGTAGCTCCCTTAGCTACGAGGTCTTGCTTTGGCTAGGAATAAAGTGGACTTCGAGGCTGTGAAAAGATACAGCGTGATTAGAGATGAGATGTTGAGGCTTAAATATGAGCTTAGGCTTGAGTTTAGGGAAGCGTTTAGGCAAGCTAAGAACTTAAACGCTATGAAAGGTAGGGAGTTTAAAATAGCCTCTTAGAAGAGCTAATGTTTCGCGAATAAATCTAATGTTGTAACGCCTATTATCTCGTCAAACTCTATTCCTAGGGCGTCTAAGACTTGTTCAAACGTTGTCCTTATGTGCCCTATGTACTTGTCGGCATCAATTTCATCAATGCGCGCAAGTTGAACAGGCTTTACACCTACTGGGGTAGTTACTTTAACGTATGAAATTATGTCTCCAGGCTTTAATTCAACACCTTTACTTACTAATTGTTTTGCAGCTTTAACGTGTTGAGGTGTTGTCTTAACATATTTGTTAACATCTCTTGACAACATTACTTTAAACGCTAAGTCGTCTAATGAAAAACGCCTATTCTTTAACCCGAAGTAACATGCCTTAGCAATTTCCTTGATCTTCTCTTTGGCTTTTTCAAAGTCCTCAGGCGATCTCACTTTGCTGAGCTCCCCTACCATTTCCTCGAATGCCTTCTTAATGAACATGGGGGTGTTTCTCTTTTTACCTACTAGGCCTTTGATGTCTACTACACCGTTTGGTAAAACTCCTAAGTAGTTCTTCTTACGCTTTGAAAACGTAACGTAAGAGTATACTTTATCGACTTCTAAGTCTATTGAGAACTGCTTTTCAACCCAATCTAGTAAGGTGTTTATCTGTTCTTGGCTTGGATCGTGTAAAAATACGCTATCTGTATCTCCATAAATAACGTCTACGCCTTCTTGCCTAGCCTTGGCTATTGTATTGGTAATCACATATCTACCTATTGCGGTTGTACTTTCTGCTGCTGGTGGGCAGTACAATGGGAAAACTTCTGCTCCGAAAACTCCATACGATGCATTTAGTATGACCTTAAGTGCATGTTGGACTATGTCATACCATCTCCTAAGATCTTCTGACAATGACTTATCTTTTGACTTCGGCTTAAACCAGTAAACCCTGATATCACGTAATAAACCTGTTATGAGAGACATTAAGCCTCTTCTCTTTCTACAAACCCAATGCGGCGTATTTGGCAGTAGGTTATTTCGGCATTCTGGGTGCGGGCATCTTACAGTTTCATAGCTTATGTTCCACTGCTTGATAATGCTGGGATACAGGCTTGCGAAGTCTAAAACTACAACATTGAAGTACACACCTGGCCGCGGCTCTATTACTATGGCACCTAAGTACTTCTTGCCTTTAATAACGGCTCTCGTGAAAGTCTCACCCTTAATTCTCAAGATATCTTCTTGTCTTGGAATTAAGTAGCCACGCCTCCTGTGCTCAAAGTATAAAAGGTTTTTAATCCAATTTGATACTCCTTGTCTTGTAACATCCTCCATTGATAGCCTCGAGATGCGCATTAAGAGGGTTATTAAGTTCATTACCATGTCGTTGTTAAATGAGGACAGGTTATACGTTAATTCAGCGTCTCTAAAACAGTAAGCTGCGAGATCCATATAGCTTAGTTCTGTAACAAGCTTTTCAAGAGGAACTTTTTTAACTCCTAGAAGAGCCGAAGCTACCGAGTCAAGTGTAACTTCGCGGTACTTGTTGCCGAATGCATAAACCTGTATAGCCTTGTTGTGTAGTAGCTTGTATAGATCTACGTGTATGCCAACTGAGAGTAAAGCTACTTCTCTTCCAAGAGTTATGGGGATTTGATCCTTCCTAAAGCCCAGCTTTAGAGCTCTATGCCATAAATACCTTAGGTCGAAGTTATCGCCATTAAATGTCAGCACGATTGGATAGCTACTAAGTATTTTAAAGAGGTCTTCAAGTAGTTTCTTCTCGTCATCGTAAAAAACAAGTTCCACATTTTCAAGCTCAGGTGGCCTTTCACCAAGCGGGACTTCGCTTCTTTTAAGCAATAACACTCTCCTTATGCCATCGGATGATACTATAGCAGCGCTTATGACTGGGTATTCAGCAGCTTTCGCGTCAGGTATCCTATCAAGCTGCGGTGTTGAAACTTCGATGTCTATTGCTACCCTCCTATAGCTTGGAGCAGGACAGCTGAAGAGCGGAAGCCATCGATTGAGGGCTTCTTCAAAAATTTCGTCTCCAGGTGGAAAGATCTTTTTAAAGGCCTCAATCTCTTCATCTGATACCTTGTAATCTACTCTTTCAAGCACGCCATTCCTGATTCTGTATAAATATCCAGGATATAGCTCCCTATCGTAGATGTAACAGTCATGGTATCTTATGCGGCTTTCCCAAGTTTGTGGTATAATGTCTCGTAAGCCTTTACCTCTCCCACCTATTGATAGCGGGTCTTTTGCTGTAACCTTTGTCAATTCAATTTCCGTATCCGATAACAAGTCTATCTTCTTCACTACCTGACAGTGTGAGGGGTCAAAACCTGGATGCTTAAGAACATTGGGGTTTTTGAGAACTTCTTGGAGCGGCATATCAGTTAACAGGTAGGGTCTATGTCCTGTGTTATCATACCAGAAGTAGATCTTGCCTTTTTCAGGGTCATATAGCTTAACTAAAGCACAGCCTTTCTTACCACTATACGAAACTGATAGTAAAAAGCACGGACCTGTGTTTTCAGGCATCTCAGCTTCAAACGCTGTTTCTTCTAACAGCGCCTCTTCAGGTTCTTCAGCACCTTCAACTTCAGCTTCAAGCTCTTCTTCCTCTTCCTCAGGCTCTTCCTCAGCTTCTTTTTCAATGACTATCTTGGGAGCTTCTATGGGCTTAGGTTTTGGCTCAAGCTGTTCTTGTTTAGGCTTTTTCTCCTGCTCTTTAGGCTCTTTGGTTATAAAACGGTCTAAGCTAATATTCATTATTATATGCCCTAACAACTAGTAGAGAGCTTAGATACTTAAGCCTAATTCGCTACGCTTTCATTCTCCAGCGCTCTAACATAGCGTCCTTTTTTCTCAGCTTCTTAAAGGCTTTGTAATGTTCTTCGCATAGGTAAATTCTACCATGCCCTCCTTTAACGTTCAAACCAGCCTTTGATAAAACATCAGCATAACTTGGAGAAATTGACCTAATAGCAGTCTTCGAACACCCGATAATTGAGCATTCTTGACCTTTCTTAACCTTACCCAATACATGCCACCACAAGACTTTAGACATTTAAGTAAAATAAAGGTTTAATGCTTTAAGTAATGACGTATTTATGTGGGCCCGTGGCCTAGCTTGGATAGGGCGCAGGCCTCCGGAGCCTGTAGTCGCGGGTTCAAATCCCGCCGGGCCCGTTAAAGAACATTAGCTAACTTTATCTACATCTTCCTTTTAGAGCACCCTAGAAGTAGCTTTATTGAGGGGGTTTATATCCTGATAAACCCCTATGGCATATTCAAGGAGGAGTGCATTAGCCTTTTAAGCACTTCGTTTAAGAAGCTTTATGGAGTTGAAGCTAGAGACTTTGAGCTTAAGCCTCCTCCTTCGCCTGTAATGGGGGTTTTAGGATGCCCGGTATTTGAAATTGCAAGACTATTAAACAAAGATCCTACTACTGTAGCCTCTGAAATTGCTGAAGACATAAACTCAGCTGAAAAACGGTTCGTAGCAAAAGCCGAATCTGCTGGTACAGGATATGTCAACTTTCACTTAGATTATCCCAAGTTTAGCAAGTTTGTCTTAGAAAATGTGTTAAGGCTTGGTGAAGACTATGGTAAGTTAAACTTGGGTAATGGTATTAAAGTTATAGTTGAGCACACGAGCGTAAATCCGGTACATCCAATTCACATAGGCGGCGCTAGGAATGCTATAATTGGGGATTGCATATCACGTATACTTAGCTCAACTGGTTACCAAGTTGAAAGACACTTTTACATCGACGATGTCGGTCTGCAAGTGGCTCAAGCAGCATATGGATTTAGTAAGCTTGAAGACCACGCCCCTGACGTAAAGCCTGACCACTTTATAGGCTTTGTCTATGCCGTAACAAACTGTATCGTTAGCATAAATTCGTTAAAAAAGGATATTGAAAGGCTTAAAGCATGTGGTGATGAGGAGGGCGTCAAGAGTAAGCTAAGAGAACTTGATGAGTGGATGAGCATAGCTGCTGAGTTGAGATCTAAAAATCAAGAAGTTTTTGACAAATTAGCTACAGCGATAAGTAAGGATGTTGACCCAAATAAATCGATTAATGAGCTTATGAGGAGATATGAGGAAGGTGACTTACGAGCTGTTAAAGTCGTTAGGAAAGTTTGTGAAATGAGCATTTCAGGCTTTAAACAAACTCTGGAAAGAGTAGGTGTAGAGTTTGACAGCTGGGATTGGGAAAGCGAGATAACGATTTGGAGCGGCTTAGTTGATGAAGTAATTTCGAAGCTTTCTGAAACACCGTTCGTATTCCAAGATAAAGGAGCTTTAATGCTAAACACAGAATACATCGCTCAAACATATTCTCTCAAAGAGAAGTTTAACATACGCGATGAAGTACCTCCTCTAACGTTAAAAAGGTCTGATGGCACAACACTCTATACCACTCGCGATATAGCTTATACCTTATGGAAGTTTAGCCAAGCTGAGAAGGTAATAAATGTGATTTCTATTGAGCAAAAGCTTCCACAACTTCAGTTGAAGCTGGCTTTATATGCGCTAGGCAAGGGAGAATTAGCAGATAAGCTCGTACATTTCGGATACGAACTCGTAAGCTTACCTGGATACAAAATGTCTGGTAGAAGAGGAAGGTACGTGTCTTTTGACCAAGTTTTAGACGAAGCTGTTTACCGAGCGTATATAGAAGTTTCTAAGAGGACGCCAAGCCTAAGCGAGGAGGAGAAGAAGAAAATAGCTGAAGACGTAGGAGTAGCTGCAGTAAGATACGCTTTAATTTCAATATCACCGCTTAAACCTTTAACTTTCACGTGGGAGAGAGTGTTAGACTTTGAAAGGAATAGTGGACCATTCATTCAATACGCTTATGCAAGAGCACATAACATTTTAGCTAAGAGCGACATTTCTCCTAAACCAGACGTGAACATAAACTTGTTGAACGATGACTTAGAAAAAGCATTGATCCTAAGAGTAGCGTATTTCCCAGAAGCTGTAGCCAGAGCTGCAATAGACCTTAGACCTGAACTCATAGCAGAATACGCGAATGACTTGGCGATGACCTTTAACCTATTTTACGATAAGCTCCCTGTCTTAACAGCTAACCCCAACGAACTAAAAGAAGCTAGACTAGCTCTCGTAAAAGCAGTTGAAATAACACTAAAGAATGCGCTTAAGCTCTTGGGGATTAAAGCCTTGCCCAGAATGTAGTTAGCGGGCCCGCGGGGACTTGAACCCCGGACTACAGGCTCCGCAGGCCTGCGCCCTATCCAAGCTAGGCCACGGGCCCACATAATTCAAGTTGTTAAAAAGGATAGTTAAGTCTTTACTCTCAATTTTGTTACATATAGCCTAGCACGTGAAGCGCATAGAATATCGCTATGGCTAGAGGAAAAGCTACGGCGAATATCATAGCTGTTTTTTGAAGAGCTTCAAGACGTTTTTCTCTCTTCATTCGACGCTCATATTCAGCTTTGCATTTTAGACAGTATGGTCTATCTAAGACTTCTATCATCTTACCACATATTACACAATGCCTATGCGGGTATATGTACGGCTGCTCTGAACTTTCTTGTTCTTTAGCTTGTTTACCAGAGGGCAACGTATATCCCAGCTATGTTAACATACTTAAGGATAGCGATAGCTCCTTCAATCTCTTAATTCTCTTCCATGTGGGTGGATGCGTTGAAAACAGTTCTAAGAAGACATCGCCTCTGAATGGATTTACGATCCAAAGCGGGCTTGTAGCAGGGTTTACTCTTGGAGCCACACTCCTAGAGACGTATTTCTCGATTTTCTCTAAAGCGCTTGCAAGTGCTAGAGGCTTTTTAATAATCTTTGCGCCATCTTCATCGGCTTTGTACTCTCTTTCTCTGCTAATAGCAGCTTGTATCATCAAGGCTGCTAATGGTGCAAGTATTGAAGCTAATAGCGCTAAGAAACCTGCGTTCCTATTCTCTTCCATTCCTCCGAACCAGAAGCTTAGCCTACCTATGAAAGCTAAGTAACTTATTGCTCCAGCTATCGTAGCCGCCATAGCAGCTATGAGGGTGTCTTTATGCTTAATATGAGCTATTTCATGGCTTATTACAGCCTCAAGCTCCTCATCATTTAATAGCCTGGTTAATCCATGCGTGACAGCCACAACCGCGTTTGAGGGGTTCCTACCTGTTGCAAAGGCGTTTGGTGCAGATGAGGACACGATAGCTACCTTAGGCTTTGGTATACCAGCCATCTTAGCAACTTTATCTACTATGGCGTGAAGCGATGGGGCTTCATTAGGCGAAACTAGCTTAGCACCGGTCATCGACAATACTATTCTATCGCTATAGAGGTACGTTAACATGTTAACAGCAGCTGCTATGAAGAGAGCATATAAGGTTGTTATCTCAGGAGAGCCTAGATAGAGACCGATAGCATAACCTACCGCGAGTAATAGTAACGTTAAAATGGTCATTAAAAGAGCTTCTCTAAGCATAATCGCCCCTCTAAAAAAGATGGTTTGACACGATGTTTTAAAATCATTTCGCTTCAATCTCAGCTGATATGTAGAAGTACTCTCCTAGCTCTTTCTGATAGCGGTCAAGCCAAGAACCCTCTTTGTTGACTCTAGGCCTCCCCGTGTTGGGATCTCTTCTAAACGTTATGCCTACCTCTTTTAAGAACTTGTTCATACCCTCTCTTAGCCCGAGAGGTGAAGATGCTCTACCCGTCACACCTGGCGAGCCTGAAAATACTACGAGTGTATCGGCTAGTAGATCAAGCATTATCAAGTCATGTTCAACAACAAAAGCGGCTACCTCTTTTTCCTCAACTATTCTATTAAGTACGTGCGCTACGGCAAGCCTCTGTTCAATATCTAGGTGAGCACTAGGCTCATCTAATAAGTAGAGGTCTGCTTCCCTGAGAAGACATGAAGCTATGGCAACACGTTGTAATTCACCGCCACTTAGGGTATCGACTGGGCGGTCAAGTAAAGGCTCTAACCCTAAAGGCTTTATCACTTCAGCTAAAATCCACTGCTCAGTTAAAGCGTGTTGATTAATCTTAGTTAAGACCTCTCTTACCGTCTGCGAAGTTAAAGGGGCTATGTATTGAGGTTTATAGCTTATTTTAAGGCCAGGGGTCAAAGTGTATCCTTCATCGGGCTCTAACAACCCAGCTAAGAGCTTTACAAATGTCGTTTTTCCAATACCGTTTGGTCCTAATATGCCTACGATCTCACCCCTATGAACTTCGCCGCTAGCTACTTCAAGTTCGAAAGATCCCAATTTGACACGCATGTCACTCCAGGACGCTGCTCTCTTCTCCTTAATTGAAACACTAGAGTGTGGAGCTAATCTAAAGTAAACTGGCTTTTCTCTAAATCTAAGGTTTTCATCTGGCAGGTATCCGTCTAAGTAGAGGTTAATACCTACGCGTACTCCATGCGGGTTTGATACTATTCCATAGACCCCTGGTTTCCCATAAAAGATACAGACTTGATCTGAAAGGTAGTCCAATACAGCTAAGTCGTGTTCAGCTACTAACACGTATTTGTCTTCTCTCACTAAGCTTCGTATTAGCTGAGCAACCTTTATCCTCTGCTTCACATCTAGGTAGCTTGATGGCTCATCAAAGATGTACACATCAGCTTTTCTAATAGTTACTGCAGCTATAGCGACTCGCTGTAGCTCGCCACCACTTAATACTCTGATATCCCTATCAAGTATTGCTTTGAGGTCTAGAGCTTCTACAACTTCATTTAATTTGCCTTTCTCATCAATTTTATTGAGAAGATCCCCGACTTTGCCTTTAACGACTTGAGGTATTTTATCTACGTATTGTGGCTTAAACGCGACTTTCACCTTTCCCTCAGAGAACCTTTGAAAGTAAGGTTGTAACTCAGAGCCTCTAAAAAAGCGTATTATTTCAGACCAACTTGGAGGATCTTCGTAATCCCCCAAATTAGGTTTAATTTCTCCAGCTAATATTCGCAAGGCTGTTGATTTGCCAACACCGTTAGGACCTATTAAGCCCACAACGAGACCTTTCTTCGGTATTGGAAGCCCGTATAGCTTGAACATATTTGCCCCATACCTGTGAACACATCGCTCCTCAAGCTCGTCAGGTAGGTTAACTATAGTTAGCGCCTTAAATGGGCATTTTTTAACGCATATTCCACATCCAGTACAGATATCTTCTGAAATCAATGGTCTATTGGCTTCCTCGTCAAACTTTATCGCTTCTTTACCTGACCTTACAAGTGGACAAAAGCGGACGCACTCCTTTAAACACTCGTTAGGCTTACAGAATTCCCTGTCAACTACGGCTACTCTTGCCAATAAAGTCACCTAGTGAAAAGCGCTTGTCTCTAATTTTTTGCGTGAAGTTAGCTTAAACGCTACTCTTCGTAACCTTCTCCAGACTCTTGTTCTTCTGCGGCAAAGCTCTCTAAGAAAACTTCATAATACTCCTGCAATAGCTCTCTTTCCTCTTCTTTACGCCTTTTAGCTCTAGGCTCCTCTACAATTATGGTTTTACGCCTCTTCTCTTCTTCAACTTCTTGAGTAACTCTATATCCCTTCATGTCCTTAGCTATCTTCTTAAAGCCACATGATCTACAGACTAGGTATACCTTCTCGTTCTTTTTCTCGGGCACCAGCATTTTACCACATTTAGGACAGAATTCCACGCGTTAACCTCCCCAAAAAAATTGGAGAAAAGAGCTTTTACCACTCCTCCTCTTCTTCCTCCCACTCTTCCTCTTCAGGCCACTCCTCTTCTTCCTCTTCCTCTAGCCACTCTTCTTCCTCTTCTTCGAATTCCTCCCATTCCTCCTCTTCTTCGAACTTAAAGGGCATAGAGAGCCCCCGTCGAGCTTTTGCGCCAAAACTTGGGCGGTGTGGTATTATTTAAGCCTATCGACTAACTCTTATCTGAGGAAGCTAGATGCAGTCCTTGAAGAGAGTTAAAATTTCCTTAGAAGATTTGCCAGATGACTTGTTAAAAGAAGCGGTTAAGGTAATAAAACGTGGTGGTGTTATAGTATATCCGACAGATACAGTATATGGCTTAGGCTGTAACCCCTTTGACGAGGCGGCAATTAAGAAGATCTTTGAAGTTAAGAAGCGCGATCTTGGTAAACCGATACCTCTGTTAGTAAGCGACTTTAAGGTTGTCGAAAAATTGGCATATGTGAATGAAGCTGCCCGTAAAGCTATGGAAGCTTTTTGGCCTGGGGCTTTAACGATATTGGTTAAGGTTAGAAGAAACGTTGTTCCAAAACTTATTACGGCAGGATCAGATAAAGTGGGCTTACGCATACCTAACTGTAAAGCAACTATTAAGCTTATTCAAGCTATTGGGGGAGTAATTACTGGTACTAGTGCAAACATCTCGGGTGAAGATGCTCCGAGCACTGTAGACCCAATTATTAAACAGCTTGGAGAAAAAGTTGACTTGATTTTAGATGCTGGGAAGACTCCGATTTCCATACCCTCAACTGTAGTTGATTTATCTGAAGAGCCTTTTAAGATAGTGAGAGAAGGCGCTATAAGCAGAGAAGTGCTAGTTAAAAAGCTTAACATTAAGGTGGTGTGATGTAGTTTGTTAAGAGACTTTAATCTTTTAATATTGACAGGTAGAGGTAATGAAAGCAAGTGTTCATCTGAGCTTTGGTTCATATTGAGAGAAGTGGGTATATCAGAGCAGGTTATTGATCGCACAGATTTTTCTGGCCTTTTAGTAGCTAAGGTGAATGTTGATCCCTTCAAGGCTATTAAAATGCTGAGAGAGTATGTGGTGAAGAGACCTTGGGATATACGCTACTTATTAAAAGTTACACCAATTGAAATTGTAGTGGATACTAGCTTAGGCAATATCTTTGAAGCTGCTAAGAAGCTAGCGTCAAAGATTAGTGAAGAGGAGACTTATCGAGTTACCGTGAATAAAAGAGGCGTGGATTTGGAGACTTCTAGCCTAGTAGAGGCTGCGGCTAAAGCTGTTAACAGAAAAGTGGACTTAAAAAAGCCGGATAAGATTTTACTAGTTGAAGTTTTAGGCTCAGTTACTGGCTTGTCTGTTGTTAGAGAGGAGGACATTTTATCGATATCCAAGATTAAGGAGCGTTACCTAAAAGGCGAGGAATAAAACAGAGGGGTCACTTCAATAGGTCAACTTCAGCTACTCTCTCTAACACGCTCTTAATAACTAGGTTGTTTAACTCTTCACCTTTGTAAAGCTCATCACATAAATGCTCTTTAAGCTTCATGATTTCCAACATCTTCAATGCCTTTTCTCTATTAATTTCAAGTATGGAATCGTCTTCTAGAAGACCTTCCTTAAAGGAGTTGAAAACTGTTGTCACAATCTCTTTCGTAAGTTTTTGGTCTTCACTAGCTATGAAGAAGACAACGTCACGCGCTCCTTGCTTAATGCCTATCAGCTCTATCGCTTGCTTTATTTGGCTTGTAAAAGCGGCATATAGCACCATCTCCATGGAGAGGTTTTTGCTGATGTTTCGCGTTTCCTTAAAAGCTTTTAATGCATGTATGAAAGCAGATAGTAAGTGTTGATGCGTCGCTATTAATTCTGGATTAAAGGCTTGGATCACTACACCATGCTCATGACGTTTAAGCCTATCTAAAAGCTCCAATGCTTTACTTCCATCGACGTTTTTGAGACTAAGAATTGTTATATGATAGACTTTCCCATTAAACTCAATCTTCTCCTCAATCAATTTTAAAATTCCTCTAGTAGTTTATCGACAACGTGCCTTCTTAAGCCCATGTTTACTAGCCTGCTTAATATTTGATCTCTTGATAAGCCTTCACCTCTCCAGTTTTTCAATAGATTTTTCATGGTCTCCTTAACTTCCCATGGGTAAATTACCCAGCCTGAGACTACTTCGGCATAGTAGTCTGGCTTTATCTTTGACCAAGGCTTTAAGTGGAGAGTTGCAGTTTTAACCACTTTTGCACCTTTATGTTGTACATGTTGCTTTGCTTTTAACAAGCTGCTTCCACTATCTGCCACGTCGTCTACTATCAAAACCTTTAAATCTTTAACTTGAACAGTTAGTGGCTGCGTTATTAATGGCTCAGAGCTGTGCTCTCTTATTCCTTTATAAAACTCTACCTTGATGCTCGTTATGTTCGGTATTTCTAAGTAGTCTGATAACAGCCTCGCTATAATCCAGCCCCCTCTAGCTACACCAACTATGATATCTGGAAGAAAGCTCTGCTTTAATAAGGAAAAGAGCTTTAATGATAAGTTTTCAATATCTTCCCACGTTACTACCACAAAGGACTGCTCCAAGGGGGCCACCAAAGTTTTTTCGAGTTTGAAGAGCTTATAGCTGTTTAAAGTTTTTTATCCTCCATGTACTGTAGGTAAGAAAACCACTTCGTCACCATCGCTTAGCTTAGCGCTTTTATGTCCCAATAATCTGGCGTCTACCCCATTAATGAAAACTAAGATGTCTGGTCTGAGCCATCTGCTTTCATGGCTTATGAAACGGTCGACGAATTGTTTAGGTTGTGTGCGTGTAAGATATTCAACTAATTGCTCAAGAGAGTTTATTGAAGGGTCTACTAGAAGTTCAGGGCTTGAAGCAAGGGGTTTAAGTACAGCTAAGAATTTGACTCTTATTGGCATTGACTATCAATACCTCTTAAAAACTAACACATCTTCCGTATATACGCGGTCTTCAATCTTAGTATATGGAGGTTTCCTCTCAAAGAAACCTTTTGATAAGTGTTCCATTAAGAGCGATGAAGCCTTTTCTTTATCGCTTTGAGAGTAGAGTATTGATAGTGGGATGTTAAGATATAGGGGGCGAGAGGGTATTATGTGTCGAGTCGATTTTGGAGGATATAGAAGTCCTTTGAGCGCTACAGCCCTCACATCCTCTTTAGATATTGGAGGAGGAATTAGTAGCATTGTAGCTTGTTTTCCAAAAATCGCTTGTAGTGCGCTCCTCACGTCGCTTAAGTACTGTATGCTCAGGCCTGCTTGTATAATTAAATGTTCAATGCATTTAAGCTTCTGATAAGCTTCTATTGAGCAGTTAAACTCCATGAACTTGGCTAAGACTCCGTCTCTTGATAAAATACAGAAGGCTACCTTCCTTGATTTTATGAGGTCGCCGATTTGACGTAAGTCTATGGATTCGAGCTTCTCATTTCTAGCTAGATAGTTTAAGACCTCATTGGTTCTTTGAGAATCTCCACATGCTAGTCTATACCAGACTTCTACCTTGACTTGTGGAGAGTCGTAATCTATTGCGCATATTGGGATGAAAGATGCTTTCAACAAGTCTTTTAACGCAACAAACCTGTGGCTACCATCTAGTACCGTAAGTGTTTTGCTATCCACTATTACTGGGTTTTTAAGTAAGTTATCTCTCCTTATCTGATCTGATAGATTGGACAGCAGGCTGGGTATGGTTTCTTCGTGAATTTTAAGAAGGTGTGCATGTTCAAGCTCTATATGCATTGGTACCTGTGATTGGTGTATGATAAAGCGAGACAAGGTTTTCACCTTTTATCCGTGGAGGTGCTTATCTTCATCGTACTAGCCTACTCAGAGCAGGTCAACTTCTTCATCCAAAGTAGGTATGCTTTAACGCAGAAATAAATATGTTATGTGCCTTAGGTGTTTTAGGCTTCTTCTGCAGCAGAAGGCTCTTCTGATGGAAGTGTCGCCGTTACAGTAGGTTTAGCCTCTCTTGCCTTTATTACCATGAGCCTAGTTACGTATCCAGCTACTCTATTCCTAAGTTTCTTAGTAACTCCAGGCAAATACTCTTTAACTAATTGCTTATTCTTCTCGAAATCTGTTGAAAACTGGTCGGGATATCTTTGAATAAGCTCAGCCGCAAGGCGCTTGACTTTCGCTGGTCTTACCTTACCCATGCTTATTACACCTTTTAATTTTTAATTCAATGCACAAAATTCAATTATAAGAGCTTTTCGTAAATGCTTAAGCACCTTATGGTCGTCAATGTTTAAAGTAAAACGCATAGACTATTTATCTCGGTGGGAGAAACTATGCCGGAGATAGCTTTAGCTCCATTTGATAGAATTCTAAGAAAAGCTGGCGCTGAACGTGTGGGTGAAGATGCGTTAGAGGCTTTAAGGGATGTTGTAGAACAGATAGCCCTTGAAATAGCCAGAGAGGCTGTTATCTTCGCTAAACACGCAGGTAGAAAGACCGTGATAGCTGATGATGTCAGGTTAGCAAGCAGGAGGTATATGTCTTTTAGGTAAGTGGCTTATTATAGAAATGCATATATAGAAGTGTAAGTTTACCCATCTCGACAATCTAGGGGGATGGCTTGAAATGGCTCAAGCTCAAATTGGTCAGGTCGGCGGAATACCCGTACTCATACTTAAAGAGGGGACACAGCGCACTGTTGGAAGAGAAGCTCAGAGAACTAACATAGCTGCAGCAAGAGCTATTGCTGAAGCTGTTAGAACAACTCTTGGACCTAAGGGCATGGACAAAATGCTCGTAGACAGCCTTGGTGACGTGACAGTAACTAATGATGGGGCTACGATATTGAATGAGATGGAAGTTCAACACCCTGCAGCTAAGATGATGGTTGAAGTTGCGAAGACGCAAGACGACGAAGTGGGAGATGGCACAACGACATCTGTCGTCTTAGCTGGTGAGCTTTTAAAGAAAGCTGAGGAGCTCTTAGAGAAGAACATACATCCAACGGTTATTATAGAGGGTTACAAGAAAGCTGCTGAAAAAGCCATTGAGGTATTGTCAAAGAATGCCATAGAGGTTAGCTTTGAGGATAACGAATCCTTAAGGAAAATAGCGTTTACAGCTATGAACAGCAAGGCTTCGGCAGGGTTGCCTGATGTCTTTGCTGACTTAGCTGTCAAGGCGATTAAGCAGATAACTGAAAAGCGTGGAGACAAACTGGTAGCAGATGTCGATTATGTTCAAGTGATTAAAAAGCAAGGCGGTAGTCTGCTTGATAC
>Ga0180301_10001034_pt1 | contig 21792 bp, 19 predicted proteins | sample GuaBasSediGuay16_FD_121797 | JGI IMG/M metagenome (GOLD analysis project Ga0180301, IMG submission 121797) | Subseafloor sediment microbial communities from Guaymas Basin, Gulf of California, Mexico - Guay16, Core 4569-2, 12-15 cm | ecosystem: Environmental > Aquatic > Marine > Hydrothermal...
CAAAGAATCGCCCCTTGACAAGAAACGCGAGTAGCCTGAGTCAATAAGATGTCCTGCCTGATGCATGCCGGTAATGCGATAGGGCATCTCACACTTTCTGTAGCTGTTTTCGCGAATGAAGCTTTCGATGTCCGGGCCATTTAGGCAGGGCTGCCTGTCGTGACGGATAACCTGCAGGAGCGCAAGCAATAATGCACGGGTCTCACGGTTTAGCCAGCCGCGTCTGCGTCGGAGTTTTGCCAAATGACTATAACTTTAGCGCGAATTGAAGACTTGTGGAGGCAAACATGAATGAAGTGACAAAAAAAGCCTTTAGGCTTCTTAGGGAAGTCAAATCGGTTTCTTGCGCAACAATAAATAAAGGTGAACCGGTTATTCGGATTGCCGATGTGATGCTTGCAGGGGAAGACGGCCTTTATTTTCTAACTGCGAGAGGAAAGCCCTACTATAAACAGCTTAAAGAAAACCACAGGCTGGCGATTTGCGGGATGGACAAAAATTATGTTTCTGCCCGCATTGTCGGTGAAATTCAATTCTGTGGGGATAGAAATATAGTAGATAGGATTTTCCAACATAACCCGATGATGAATGATCTGTATCCTGGTGAAAAACGAGACATTCTGGAGGCGTTTCAAATGTACCGCGGCAAAGGTGAAATATTCGACCTTTCAGTCGAGCCGCCCGGACGCGAGCGGTTTTCCTTTGGCGGTGAAACGGTTAATCCATCAGGGTATCTGATAACCGACAAATGTACTGCCTGTGGTATATGCCTGGAGTCGTGTCCTGTAGGAGCAATTTCAGAAGGAGATGTGTATAAAATTGACGGAAGTCATTGCCTTGAGTGTGGACGTTGCGCGGAGGTATGTCCAGAAAGTGCCATCCAATCTTCTCCGGGAATATAAGGAAATCCGGATTTAACTTTCAGCGATTTTACGAATGGCTCCGGCAACCACTTCCATTTCTTCAATTGTATTAAAATACCCCATACTGAGCCGCACCGTTCCATCTGGGTACGTTCCGAGCGTTTGATGTGCCAGGGGGGCGCAATGAAGGCCTACCCGCACGAAGATATCGTATTTCTTGTTCAAGATGCCCCCGGCTTCACTCGGGGAAAGACCATCCTCCAGCCATCCGAGATTGATTGCTCCGCAGCCGCTGGGCAAATGCTCAGTGCCGGTCGGTAGGATAGTTTCAAAGGTCACTGAGACGGTGGCGGTCTGTTTTTCCGCCTTAAGGGGGCCGTAGATCGTGAGACCCTGAACATCAAATAGGTTTTTCAGAAGCGTGGAGGTGAGCACTTGCTCGTGTTCCCTGATTTTGCTTATACCTTGCTGAAGGATAAAATCAACACCCGCACCGAGACCCGCAATGCCCACGTTGTTTTGCGTGCCACTCTCCAGTGCATCCGGTAAGAAGTCAGGCTGGGTTATCTTTTCTGATATACTGCCTGTCCCTCCCCTTTTAAGAGGCCTCAGGCTTAGGCCCTCGCGGATGTACAACCCTCCTGTTCCCTGGGGGCCCAGGAGAGCCTTGTGTCCGGTAAAGCCAAGGAAATCTATTCCATCTTTTTCCACATCAATCGGGTAGCATCCAGCAGTTTGCGCTGCATCAACAAGAAGAGGAACCTCCCGTATTGCTTCTTTCACGGCTCTAATATCCTGGATTGTCCCACAGACATTGGAAGCATGGTTTAAGACCACCAGTGCAGTGTTTTTCTTAATCAGACGGGGAAGTTCCTCAGTATCCAAGAAACCTTTGTGATCGCATGGGGCTATGCTTAGTGAAACAACACCGCTTTCTTCGAGATACTTTAGGGGCCGAACCACAGAATTATGCTCCATCGAGGTTATTATCACGTGATCACCCGGTTTCAGAAACCCGTTAAAAACAGTATTGAGGGATTCTGTGACATTCATCGTGAAAACAATGCGTTCAGGATTCTTTATGTTAAATAGAGCTGCCAGTTTTTCACGAGTGTTTTGCACTATCCGGGATGCTTCAAGGGACAGGGGATGACCTGATCTTCCAGGATTGGCCCCTACCTCCTTCATAAAATGTTCCATGGCTTTGAATACCTGCGGAGGTTTGGGAAAAGAAGTCGCCGCATTATCCAAGTAGATAAATTTCTTCATTTCTCTCCAGGCCGACAAAAGCTTTCACTAATTCTTGAAAATATACTTCTTTTATAGTGTATAGCAAGAAAATCTTTCTCCTTATATGCTCAAACGGAGAGACAAGGGTAAAATCCTATTTCAAAAAGTTGCACATGATGATAGGTAATACAAGAAGGCGGAGGATTCAAATGACCGACACGTCTTGCTGCCTAAAAATCAATAACTGGAGAAGTGCTGGATCATGCAAAGCAAAGAGAAAATCATCGACCTGCGTAGCGACACGGTTACCAAACCAACCCCTGCGATGCGCAAAGCAATGGCTGAGGCTGAAGTCGGAGATGATGTCTACGGGGAGGACCCCAGCATAAACCGGCTCCAGGCCATTGCCGCAGAAATGACGGGGAAAGAGGCATCCATTTTCGCAACGAGCGGCACACAGAGCAATCTGCTTGCACTGCTGAGCCACTGCGAAAGGGGCGACGAATACATAGCCGGGCAGCAGGCCCACGCCTACGCGAAGAAGGGCTAGCCAAGCCCTGTGCACGTCTGTAAACAGCCCCTAGAAATTGAATACCTTGGCCTCTGCCGCGAGGTCAATAAGATGAGGGGCGCCGTCCAGCACCATATTTGAAAAAAACTTACTCTCGTCTAACTGGCGAGCCTTTGCACAGGGAATTCAAACACCAATGGGGACATGATTTTCCACCAGGTAGGGCAGATAATCATTCGGGCAATCACCTGTCCCTGTTTTCAGGGAGAAATTCCTTGTGGAATCAGCCCACAGAACCCCTCCATCAATAAAAAACAAATTGGTCTTGTGTCCCTTGGAGTGTGCAATCTTTGCAAACTGAAAGCACCTTGTCGCAGCCTCGTTATCATTTTTACTGAGCACAAATAAGAAGTTAGCCATAATGAACCTCCTTTCATATTCTCATGCACTTTGGCGTTCTACCCTGTTCCTGCGAGCCTGCCTTCCTTGGCAAGTCGTAATTCCAGGTCGCATTGAAGACACCTTTTCGCCTCGCGGAGGGCTTCTTCATCTCCCAAACCAAGGTTTACCTCGCTAAAACCGGAATGCCTTTCAGAAATGGGGAGAGTGAGCATCCTTACTCTTTTAAGATCAGCAAACCCTGTTTCCCTTTTGCCCGTATAAGATTCCGTATCCACTCTTTCCGCTAAGGTCTCATCCAGGGTTCCTTGCCCACCAAGGGATTTGTCAATTGCTATTGCCGCTTTACGTCCCGTTGCTATAGCCTCTATAATAGAGCTGGGGCCTGTTGCAACATCTCCCCCCGCAAAAACGCCCGGGACGCTTGTCTGCATTGTTTCAGGATCAGTCTCAATCAAACCTCCCCCAGACCTTATCTGCTCTTGGCCGGAAATGAAAGACAGATCTGCAGCTTGGCCTATTGCCAGTATTACCTGATCAGCATTAACCGTCATTTTCTCTTCACCAAAAGCCGGGCAGAAGTTCCCCCCCTCGTCAAAGACAGACGTGCATCGGACAAGTTCAACTGCACTTACCCTCCCATTGTCTCCTATGATTCGATGAGGTCCCCAGGAGGTCATAAGCTTTACTCCCTCTTCCAGCGCTTGCTCTATCTCCCACGGGCTGGCGGGCATTTCTTCCCTGCTCTCCAGGCATGCCATAGTGACCTCTTTTGCCCCCGTTCTCAAGGCGCTCAAGGCCACGTCCACAGCCACATTACCACCCCCTACGACAAGCACTCTGTTTTTAAGCCGGACGTTATTCCCGACATTGACATTTGCCAGGAAATCCACTCCCCAAAAGACATCTTCCAGATCAGTCCCTTCGAGATCTATTTTTCTGCTTTTCTGAAGCCCGGTCGCTACAAAAATAGCTTGGAATCCCTCTGCCTTTAACTGGTCAAGGGTAAAATCAACTCCAAGCCTTTTCTCATTTTCAAGCCTGATCCCAATGCTCAGCACCTGGTTTATTTCTTTCTCCAAGACCTCCTCCGGCAACCTATAATAAGGAATGCCATAACGCATCATACCCCCAGCCTTGGCTCTAGCCTCAAATACAGTGACATCATGCCCCATTTTCCTGAGATAAAAAGCAGCTGTTAATCCTGCCGGTCCAGCACCAATAACAGCGATCTTATGGCCTGTACTTTCTTTAACCTTTGAAGCTCCTTTGAACGCTCCGTCTGCTTTATCCGCTGCATACCTCTTGAGAGCGCAAATGGCAATCGGCTCATTAACTTCGCCTCTTCTACACTTACTTTCGCATGGGTGCATGCACACCCGTCCCAAGATACCCGGAAATGGAACTTTCTCGAGAATAAGTTTGCAGGCTTCCTCAGGTTTCTCTTGGGCAATTAGCCGGAGGTACCCCGGCACATCGATACCGGCAGGGCAGGCAGCAGTGCACGGCGGGACCTCCTCAGGCATAAAGTCTTTAGGTGTCATAGAGCGCAGAGGTCGCACAATGTCCAGGATCGCTATGCCGTTCGGACACACGCTTTCACACCGACCACAGGTGGTGCACTGCCATGGAAGTGAGCTATTGGCTATCTCTTCAATTAGATCAAGCTCCACAAATCTTATGATTCTCCTGATATTGAAGTCATCCACACCTGTAATAGGGCAACCAGAACTGCAGCATCCGCACTGTTCGCAAGTCCTGAACATGGTTACATCACTAAATTTCTCTGCTAAAGCCGTATTCGAATCCATCTCATCAAACCTCTTTTGCAAGATGAAGCTCTCTTACCATTTCCCTCATCGTGTTTGCGAACTTTGGCCCGTCCGCCGCTGAGCACCAAATATTCCATAGCTTATCAGGGTCAAATCCTTTCTTCGCCAGTATCTTCTTGGCCCTATTTACCCTTTTTTCCGCAGCATAATTCCCTGAAATGTAGTGACATGTTGGGAATTCACAGCCTGCCACAAGTACGCCAGCAGCCCCTAAGTCAAAAGCCCTTTGAATGAACTTAATTGAAACCCTCGCCGAGCACATCACCCGTATTAGTCTCGCATTGGGCGGGTACTGAAGCCTGCTCACTCCTGCCATGTCAACGCCGCCAAGTGCGCACCAGTGACAGACAAAGGCAATTATTTTCTCTGCAGGGTTCTCCTCCAAAGCAGCTTCTACCTGAGCCAAAACCTGGTCGTCGGAATAGTGAACAATGCTAATGCATTCTTTAGGGCAATCTGCTGCACAAAGACCGCAACCTTTACAAAGCGCTTTTACCACCTGGGGTTCTTTGTTCTCATTAACACGTATGGCACCATACGGACATCTCTTCCAGCAAAGACCGCAACTATTACAGTTCGCAAGATCAATATCAGCCACGATCCCCTCTGCCTCAATATACCCATTGTTCATTGGAATGGAGACCCTCATAGCCGCCCCCATACCTTCTTCGATGGTCTCTTTCAGGGTTTTTGGATTCTTCGCACACCCACAAAGGGCTATGCCGTCTGCCGGAAAATCTAGGGGGCCCAGTTTGACATGACGTTCTTGAAAGAACCCCTCCGCGTTGCTCGAAACCTTAAGATGCCCTTTGATCTTTTCAATGGTCTCATCCCCTTCAAAACCAGCGGTAAGAACAAGAAGATCAGCTGATAGAAGGAAAGCCCTTCCACTTAGTATGTCGTATACGTTTATCATCAGGTTCTCATTGTCTTTGGTAACTTCTGGATACCTGTCGTCCGGAAATCTCAAGAACTTCACCCCAGCGGCTTTAGCCGCGTCTATGTGAAAATGCTCTTCCTTAACCATGCTTAGGTCTCTGTAGAGAATATATACCTTCGCTTCTTTATTGACCCTTTTGATTGCAAGCGCATTCTTTATCGACACGTGGCAGCCAATATTGCAGCAACCACGGGTTTCATTTTTTGACCCGACACAATTAACCATGACCACGTTCTTGACATCTCCGAGCTGATTATTCTTAAGAATCCCTTCCAGCTCAAGCTGTGTAACTACGCGAGAATCGCTCCCATAAAAGAACTTTCCCTCTAAATTCAACTCTCTCATTCCAGTAGCGACAATAACCGTTGACACATCAAAATTGTTTCTTGTTCCATTAGATTTAATTGTTACGCTGTAATTGCCGATGTAGCCGTCCACATTTTCAATCTCCGCGTTAGTGTAAACCACTACATTAGGGTGAGTCTCAACAAGCTTTGCCTGCCCCCTGACAATCTCTTCAGCGCTTAGTAATTCCTTGTCCCTAGAAACTGTCGAGATTAGGTTTAGTAGCCCTCCTAGCTGCGGCCTTTTCTCAACGAGGACTGCTTTGAAACCTTGGTTAGCAAGGCTGAGGGCGGCTGTCATACCCGCCATGCCGCCCCCGATGACCATACAGTCTTTTCCAACCGGCAGCCTGATCTCTTCACCTTCCTCAAGCAAGGCAGCTTTGGCTACTCCCATCTTGACCAAGTCCTTAGCCTTCTGCGTTGCTATTTCCGGTTCATTCATATGAACCCAGGAAACCTGTTCCCTTATGCTCACGAATTCCAGCAAGTATGGGTTTAGCCCCGCTTCCTTAACAGTTTGTTTAAACAGAGGTTCATGGGTTCGGGCGGTGCATGATGCAATAACAACTCGATTTAATTTATGCTCCTTAATGGACTCCTGCATCGAGCTGAGAGCATCCACGGAACATGACCATTTACCCTCGTCAACGAAAACCACGTTCTTCAGTCCTTTTGCGTAGTTCACAACCTCGGGTACATTGACCACCCCCGCAATATTTGAACCACAATCGCACACAAATACCCCAATCCGGATTTCTTCAGTCATTGAGTTTACCTCGACTCAACACAAACCATATTTTTGCATTTTTATTCATCAAACAGCTGAGTTTCTGTCCATTAGAGCAATCGAAGCAACAGAGTGCCTTCGATATTGCCGTAGTGAAGTCCACCTACTTTATCTTGGTGAGACAGCTTTCAGGCTTGCGGCAGTCGCCTGAACCACTGACTCAGAGATATCTATCGGGCCAGTTGCTCCACCGCAGACATATATCCCCTCCACCTCTGTTTCCAATGGAGCGGAGATGGGATCCTTTTCTTTAAAAAACCCAAGCTTATCCAATTGGATCTTCAGAATCTTGGCTAACCTCTCATTCCTGCTGTTTGCGACAAGACCAGTGGAAAGAACAAGAATTTCTACCTCATCGTACCTAAGCTCACCGCTGTCCAGATCCTCATATCTAACTGTCAAGTTCTTTGTCTCAGGATCTTCAAAGACGTCATAGGGCCTAGCTCTTACGTATTTGACACCGTTTTCCCTGGCCTTCTCATAGAAAGCCCAGAAGCCCTTGCCATAGGCCTTTAGATCATTGTAGTATACCGTGGTATCCACTTGAGGGTCATGTTCCTTTGTTATGATGCTCTGTTTGGTTGCGACCATACAGCATACTTTTGAACAATAAGGAACTCCTCCCTCCAACCCTCGACCCGCACATTGTATCCATGCAATTCTATGAGCATGTTTACGGTCAGAAGGCCTTATAATCTGTCCTCCTGTCGGGCCTCCTGCATTCATGAGTCTCTCAAACTGAGTATATGTAATAACATTATCATAGAGATCATAACCATATAGGCCGCGTGGCGGCTTAGCATCTGTAATACCCGTTGCGATTACAATGCTTCTTACAGCGATATTTATGTTCTTGTTGGCCTGCCAGAGCCGCACTGCATCTTTGCCCTCTTTTCGGCATGCGGCAACACAGAGCGCAATAGGACATTCACGGCACTGACTGCAGTCGACAACACACCCACCTACACATGCTCCTTTATCGCGCATCCTCCCATAACGGCAGTCGGGATCTATCACCATTACGTTGGGTACCGCTTGAGGAAAGGGAATTGAAATCAGTTTTCGAACCCCACCTATCTTACCGTCCAGCTCGTCAGGGACAGTAACTGGGCACGCTTCCAGGCATGCACCACATCCGGTACATTTCTCTTCGTCAATAAATCTGGCTTTTTTTATGAGTCTGACACTGAAACCGCCGTCAGCCTTTTTTACCTTTTTGACCTCTGTGTTCGTTAGAATATCTATATTGGGGTGATTGTCGACCTCATACATCTGAGGAGCCTCAATACAGATAGAACAGTCATTCGTCGGAAAGGTCTTGTCCAGCCTTGCCATCATGCCACCTATGCTTGGCGTGTCATCCACAAGGTAAACATGTGTGCCGTATTTGGCAGCATTCAACGCGCAATTAATTCCCGCAACTCCTGCGCCGATTATAAGTATTGAGTTATCCATGAACTTACCTCAGAATCTGCAGATCAGAGTATTCACATTTTTCTTTTGAATCTACTCACCGCTTTAAGGGAGGAAGAAGCCTTTGTACTGGCACAGAGGCGATAGGCAAAAAGCTCATAACAAGACTTACTTGTAGGACAAAAAATCCACTATGCTATCTCGGAAAGGGGACCCAGCTTGATCATCTAAAAAGCATCCTTCTCTGTTCTCAGAGATGGATGCTCCTGCACCATGCAAAAAATCCGACGAGGTGTCATCTCATATTTCAGTAATAACGACAGCCTTCGACTTGCATACTGCTTCGCACGTTCGGCACCCAAGACAATTCCTTGGTCGCACAGGGTACGCCTTGGTTGAAAAATCGAAGACATCCACTGGACAATATCTAACACATTCCTCGCATCCATCACATTTGTCCGCGTCAACGTACACGAGGTAAACTTCAAAATCTATGTATTTTTTTGCCATACAAGAGCCTTTTTCCTCATTCCAAACACCTTCCCACTAAACAGAAGGAGCACTGCCTGCCTCTTCCTTACCTCGTCAACACCTTCATGAACTCTTTAACAGGAGTGTTTTTGTTACATCAGCCCACCAGCCTCCGCAGGCAGATTAATCGCATCCCTTTTTTCAAGATTCACAAGAACCGGATTTTCCTCCCAGATCTAACCTTTCTTAAGTTCATCCCACTTATAGTCTATCAGCTCCAGCAAGACGCCGTTCATTTTCTTAGGATGGATGAAGGCAAATTCACAATCTCTGAAAGGCCTTGCGACCTCCCCCCGTTTGTCAGGGATGAAAGGATAGTTTTTCTTTTTCAACTCATCAATGGCTTCCCGCGTGTTATCCACGTTGAAGCTTATTAACATAATGCCTTCGCCATTTCTCTCAATGAACTTGGCGACATCACCATCCGGCGAGGTAGATTCCATCAGCTCAAAGCCCACTTCGCCCACCCAGTACCTGGCAACTCTTATTTTTTCAGGCTCATCAACATAGGGGTCATCCGGCTCAGACTTGCCTAAAATGGGTTCCCAGATCTTCCTCGCTTCCTCCAGGTTCCTTACGGCAATACAAATATGGTCTATCTTATTCACCTTCATATCTATCGCCTCCTCAGTAGTGGCAACCTCTCATCTCAGTTTTCCATTGAAATTAAGGGAAAACTTTCTTCAAAACGCTTTCAAAAGGTTACCTTTTCAACAGAAACTGTTATGGCCCTGTCTGGACAAACAACTCCACACTCATTGCAATCTTCACACAAAAACTCAGTGACCACAATCCTGTCATCCTGCACCCTTATTGCTGAATCAGGGCAAATCTCCACACACAAAGGTTGGACCACGCCTCCACACTTATTACACTTATTTAAATCCACCTGAGCAGCCATTTTTGCACCTCTCTTCTTGACGTTATTCTACTTTGTACAGTCTTCTCAAACAAACGCCCTGGCCCCTTGGAATGGCTTTCAGCGTCTCTATTTTGTAATTCACATTGAAAAATACATTCACGTCCGGAAGTATGTTTTCAAGAATCTTATCACAACACAACACGTCTTCTTCCATCTTAACACCATACTGTTTGGCATAAGAAGGCCATGGACACCTCTCCCACTTGATGAACATCTCGAAGGGCTTTTCTCCTGGCTCTACCTTGACAATAGCCCCTTGTGTAATCCACTGAAGAGCAATCCCTCCGGCAAAACTTCTCAACCAAGCCTCCTCTCCCTTTAGCCAGTTTAACCTTGGGAGGGAAGCTTTCCCCAATTCTTTGCCAATTATTTCCGCTGCCTTCAGACTGACGTCAAGCGGGTTGGCATCAGGCCCCGCCAGTTCTAATGCCGCCTGGCGCCACCTATAGTACATTCGACCAATTTCAGCTTGCGCATTGTGGAGATTCCCCCACAATTTGCTGATCTCTTTTTCCGCATCAAAAGACATTTTTGACCTCCTCTCTAAATCCTAATCCCAATTCGAAAACCGTCATGCACTGCGCTGGAAATATTCCGCGGCACAAGGGCATCGCCAATAACAAAAAGCTCGATACCCTCCCCTTGAACTACGTTCTTAAGGTTTTCATTCAGCTCCCTTTCAGTAAGTACAATAGTGTCGAATTTTAAAGGGAACCGGTACCCGTCATATGTCTTCACTATAAGCTCACCTTCGCTGACCTGCTCTATCTGGCAGTCGTTATACGTCTTGATCTTGTTCTGTCTCATGTAAATCAGATACCGCCATTTGAAGGACGGGTTCACGTCAAAGCCCGCTGATTTCTCTTTCCCCACCATCGTAACTTTTTTCCCCTGTTTGGCCAGAAATAGAGCCACTCCAATGCCGGGTTTCCGGTTGCCCCAGACGACCACCTTGTCTCCGACTTTCGCATCACCTCTCAACACATCCAGTATACTTACCACCTTATCCTTAACTGATTCTGGAACTTCCAGCTGAGGGTATGTAGGTCCTGTAGCCAGAACTACGCTGTCGGGAAGCTCATCTCTGATTAAGTCTTCATTGACTTCGGTACCCAGATGAAAATGAACTCCCGCCTTCTTGCACTGGGTCTCCTGGTATTTAATGCAGGTAAGGAGCTCATCGTCGCCGTAAGGGGCTTTTGATGCCTCTAGGACTGTTCCCCCGACTTGGTCCTTCTTATCATAGACATGCACTTCATGCCCCCTCTGGGCAGCCACATACGCGCATTCAAGACCTGCCGGCCCGGCCCCCACGATCATAATGTTCTTTTCCTCTTCAGGGGGAGGTGGATCTGTATATTTGGGATCATGTTCATGAGCACAAAGGGGATTGATGTAGCAGGTCATTGGTGCATCTCGAAAGAGCCTTGCAAGGCACAAGTTGCAGGCCACGCACCATCTTATATCTTCCTCCTTCCCCTCAAGAACTTTCAAGGGCATGAGAGGATCTGCAATCATAGGCCGGCACATTTGCCACATATCCAATTCGCCCTTTCCAATGGCCTCGTTCGGAAGTCTCGGATCAAAGAGCCTATAAGCCATCATAATAGGAACTTTCACGTTTTCCTTAGCCCGTTTTGCCAGGTAAAGCCAGCTACCCTGAGGCACGTCTCGGCTGATAACCGGAACAATGGACTCTTGCCATCCGGCAGTTACGCTAATGTAGTCAACGCCAGCTTCTTCCGAAATCTTATACGTCTCCATGGATTCCTCGGGTGTATTCCCCCGAACATCATCTAGGAGCTCTTCAGCGCAAAGACGAATACCAATGGGCACATCTGGGCCGCACACCTCCTTGAGTCCCTTGATAATATCCACGACAACCTTCATTCTGCCCCTTATATCACCGCCATATTCGTCGGTTCTCCTGTTGGTATAGCTGGAGATAAAATTCGAGATCAGATAACCCACAATGCCTGAAATCTCGATAATATCAAACCCTGCCTCAAGTCCTCTTTTGGCTGCGTCCAAATGCTGCTGGACCATTTCTTCAATCTCGGCCTTGCTCATCTCCAGTATGGGCCTGAAGATCCTCAGACGCTGAGGAACAGCCGAAGGGCCATGGCCATATTCTACATCTACTGCTCCGACTCGACCGCAATCCATCAGTTGAAAACCTGCAATCGCCTTTTGGCTGTGGATAGCATCGGCCAGCCGCTTTAAGCCTGGAATATACTTGTCATCCCATGCCGCGGCTTGCCCAACATATCCCTGCCCCTTGCGAGGTTCATCCATGTAGACTCCCTGCATGAAGCAGATACCGCCAACAACTCCTTTAGCCCTGTTTGTAATGTAGGCCACATCAGCATCTGTTACAAAACCATCGTGGGTGTTCAAGTTGTCTTCGGTAGCCGCATACACGATTCGGTTTGGAATCGTAAGGGCCCCAATATCAATTGGTTTAAACAGATGCGGGTACTTCTTGGCCCCAGGATACGATGAATAATCCCATTCAAATAATTGCTTAGCCATTTATTACCCCTCCTTTTCAATTTGTCTGGTGAACATTTTCTTGTTTAACCCCAACTACTTTACGAGATGCCAATTCTTCAACTCCAGATCGCCACTCTGGATTAGGCGAGAGCCTCTCGATCCCCGCCGTTTTCACTACCAACACCCACTGCTTCATTGTGGAGATTATTCAGCATTTCGGAATTATGTGCTTTAAATGCATCGGTCATAAGCTCAAAGATATCTTCCAGGTTTTCAAACAAGGAGTATGACATATCTTTCAAAAGCCAGCGCGTAATTATATGATCCATGGTTCCAACAAATATATCCCTCGCAAAACGAGGATTCAGGTCTCCTCTCATCTCACCAGAAGTCCGTCCTTCTTCAAATATGTCCAACAAGTACGAGTATAACTTCCTGACGTTGGAGTAAACTTGGGTGTTCAAGAAATTTGCGTTTGTCTTCAGAAATAGATATACGATCTTTGCATCCAGGGGCGATTGTTCAACACGTCGCATGTACCACCACAGGTACTTCCTGAGCTTGCCGAACGCACCCTTTATGCCGAATAATTGTTCATCCAGGTCCTTGAGAAGTTCAGATACCCACAAATCAGGAATAGTAAGCAGCAGATCTTCCTTGCCCTGGAAGTATTCGTAAAGGGCAGCTTCGGAAAGCCCTGCCTGCTTTGAAATATCCACAACTGTGGTTTTCTGGTATCCCTGTTCGGCGAAAAGCTTTTTCGCTGAACTAATAATTCGCTCTCTCGTATTTTCTTTTTGGCTTCTATTTGCCACTATTACCTGTCGAAGATTACTAGGAAGTTTTTAAGGATATCTCTGGAAACAACACTATCTATCTGATTTTCCTATATTTATTTCCCTAATCACCCTATCCGTATGGCTCCTTTAACTTATCTCTACACAGCTTCTTTGGTTCCTGGAGAAACCACCTTGAGGAATAACAGATGAAAATAAAGTTCAAGATCGCTCAGATCTATATTGACGTTAGGAAGCTTAACCAATTGTTTTTATAGCCAGTTTTGAGCGTAATGACCTGCTGATTTCATAGGACCTAATATCATTAGGTCTCCCGTGTGTCAAGAAAAAATTGCAAAAATCTCGGGACAGGTTATATGCTTATTGAGGCACTCCTCTTCCCTTAGCAAAACCCGCTACGGGGTTTCCCGTGGTTTAATAGAATTTGCTGCTTGGATTAAAATTTTTGCAAAAAGAGGGTGAAAAATGGATCTAAAGACACTACTGACCACATTCGGGATGATTTTCCTTGCCGAACTGGGCGATAAAACACAGCTGGCAACATTTGCCTTCTCTGCTAATACTCGCTCACCCCTGTCCGTCTTCGTCGGTTCTGCCAGCGCGTTGATACTCACATCCCTTCTTGCAGTGCTGCTGGGAGCAGCCATTGGAAGAGTGGTGCCCCAGAATTATATTAAGACTGTGGCAGGGCTACTGTTTGTAGGCCTGGGTTTGTGGATGGTAATTCTTCCAGGAGGGAAGTAAACCCTGTGGGATTTCGCACGGGGCATTGAACCCCGTGCGAAAAAGCGGGAAAAAACTTTATTTACCATCCCCGTGCTCCCGCACGGGGCATTCCTGCGGGGTAAAGGCAAGGGCGGCGCGGGCAAGTGTGTCCCCCGAAGCTCGGTTCACATTACTCTTTGCTGGCATCTGAAACTTGATTCACAAACCGATGAAAAGCTGCAGAAATATGAACCCATGCCGTCAGAGCCATGCGAGTGGCAGCCTCAGCTATCGCCTCTGTTCTGTCAATTCTCTCCTGCCCCTGATCCTTCCGTGGGACTCCCTTTTCACCTCCTTTTCCCCGGGCTCCAGGCTCTTTCCTGTCAGCGGTATTTTGCCCGGTATCGAGACGGATCCGCAGCGTATCGTAGGCGGCATTGATCTCTTTTAACTTTTGCTCTGCCTTCCTTTTTAGCCGGGGCTTGTTGCTGAATCTGTCAGGATGCCAAATATTTACCAGGTCCTTGTACGCCTCTTTCACTTGCTGAAAAGACGCATTTCGATCAAGGTCAAGGATTTTATAACAATGCTCAATATCCATTCTGCACCGTTTGGCTTCCTGGCGTGTACTGCTCTAGCATCGTGTTGCGCTTTCGGCTCATGAAGTGATTCAATGTATAACAAATGAAACCTTTCTTGTGAAGAACTATTGTAGAGCGCGAACGGCAAGAAATTCTTCTCCAAAATGCCCCAATACCTGAATTCCCCTTGTTTTGCAGATAAAATTCTGGTAGCTATTCAGGTGCTTAGACTGAGGATTTACCCGCATGTCTTGTAGCGAGAAAAAGGCCCAGGAGGTGTTTCATGGACACTAAAGTTCCGAGTCGAGAAGAGGCTTTTCGGCTGCTGACCAAGTACAACAAAAATGAAAGCCTTATCAAGCATGCGCTGGCCGTGGAAGCGGTGATGCGCTACTTTGCCAGAAAACGAGGCGAAGACGAAGACAAATGGGGCATTATTGGCCTTATTCACGACCTTGATTACGAGAAGTTTCCTTCAGAGCATTGCCATAAGACAGAGGAAATTTTGCGTGAGAATCAATGGCCCGAGGAATACATCAGGGCTGCGATCAGCCATGGATGGGGGATTTGCTCCGAAGTGGAACCCAAAACTGAACTTGAAAAAGTCCTCTATGCTGTTGATGAACTGACAGGCCTTGTCGTTACAACAGCCCTTGTCCGCCCTTCCAAGAGCATCCTGGACACCACGACAAAATCCGTCAAGAAGAAATGGAAGGACAAAAGGTTTGCTGCAGGGGTCAACAGGTCTGTTATTGAAAAAGGGGCCGAAATGTTGGGCATGGATTTAGGAGATCTGATTACGGATACAATCAAAGGGATGCAGGAAGTTGCAGAAGAGATAGGGTTAAAGGGTACACTGTGATACCCGCGCTCGAACACAAAACTTTCTGTCTTTCGCTGTCAAGCTACAACGCAAGGCGGTCATGGGTATCTCTCCACTCCGGTGCTGCACCCGTGCTTGCAAAGCTAATATTGATTTCGCTTTGCCGGGGCAACAGTAAGACTTGGAATATTTCCTTAGCCACAATGCCATGCTTCCCTGTGAATCCTTGTAACCTAAGAAAATTCCTTGACAAAATGAACAACTGAGGGTAATTTGTTCCTGCCAAGTCAAAAATACCCCTAGGAACAAAGAATATCTTTCCCTAAAGGAGTAAAGGCTTATGACTGTGACAAAAGATCACATCGTCAATTCCCTTTGTAATGAGTTGGAACTACCTAAAAAACGAAGTGCCGAGCTACTCGAATCACTTCTAAAGCTCATTACAGGCTCGCTTCAGAATGGCGAGGATGTGCTGATCAGCGGATTTGGGAAATTTTGTGTAAGATACAAAAAGGAAAGAAAAGGAAGAAATCCGGCGACAGGGGAAGATTTGATGCTTAGCCCTAGGAGGGTTGTTACTTTTAAATGCTCTCCAGTCTTGAGGGCCAAGGTAAATCAAAATCAATAGATTGTATCCTAGGACGTTCTTTTCTTCCCTTATTTCTCGAACCATCGGGTAGGGTCACATCTCATGAAAGACAGTCTTTTTCGTAAATAGTGATAAATCCGACCCGGTATTGTCCAGTCTTTTCACCCATCATGAATTTCCAGCCCCACAAGGTAATGCCCTCTCAACCGGCCTTGATCATTTTTTACTATGCGGCTGACCTCTGCTGTGTGGCAATTTGAAGGTGTTGCTGATCCACGATAATAATACTTGGCTTTTAAAGAGACCCCCACCTTTAAGCGAGGCACAAGATTGGAATTCTCATTGACCAGAACACACATTGAGCCATGTTCCAGATCCCAAATTTTGAACTGATAAGGCAGCTCAACTCCGTCTATATTTAACTCAACGCTATGGCATGCTCCCGGCCCTTGTGTTCCAGAATGACCCTGCCTCGACTGCGTGGCTGAAGGTCGATTGTTTTTCATGTTTTCCTCCTTTCACCTTGTAGCCACCCCTAGGACAGTGCTGGAGCACGTCCACTTATCGCTAAATCGAAGCACTTGAGTTTCACCCAGGGGCTAGCACGAGGCAACACCACTTGAGTGTAGGTTTTTCTTTTCTACCGATTTTTGCGAAACCACTCCTATTTCTGAATTGCAAACCCATTAGTACCCAAACTCAGTTAATGAATAGATATCAACTGAAAGAAAAGGATTCATGAGCATCTCTTTACAATTTGGAGACAATCCCTCACACTGTGCAATAGAAAATACTGTCAATTAGCATTCCATTTGGATCAAGCATTTGACGAAGAAAAGAATTTGTACTAAGCAAGGGCTGGATGGAGAGGGTAATGCGTAGTGTGAGAATTTTCATTTTCTTATGCTTTATTATGTTTGTGCCTCATTCGCGGGCTGAGGCGGTTTCTATTTCCGCCATCAATGTTGATGTCCACGAGTTCAAGCTGAAAAACGGCATGCAGTTTCTCATTGTTGAACGCCATATTGCGCCCCAGGTAGCCTGTCGTGTTGCTATTCGTGCCGGATCAGCGCTTGAGGAAGCAGGCAAAACAGGAATTGCCCACATGGTAGAACACATGATGTTCAAGGGGACAAAGAATTTTGGCACTCTAGATCCCGAAAGAGACCAAAAGCTGCAGAGACGGATTGAGGCTGCGTACCGGGTGGTGTTGAGGGAGGAGGGCAAGCGCAAGCCAAACCAAGAGCTTATCAGGGCAAAGCTTGAAGAAATGTCAAGACTTCGGTTGGAGGTCCAGAAGATTTACGTGCCCCAAGCTTTCTCATCCCAGCTTGCAAAGAACGGTGCCGTAAACATCAATGCCTTTACCACAAAGGACCAGACCCAATATTTTATGTCGATCCCTTCCGACATGATTGAGCAGTGGTTTTCCATTGTCAGCGAACAGCTGTTTGAGCCTGCATGGCGGGAATTCTACGTCGAGAAGGAGGTAGTTCAGCGTGAATGGGCCTTTCGTTACTTGAATAACCCTGACGGCGCTGCATGGCTTGATCTCTATGCTACGATGTTCAATGCGCATCCCTACCACAATCCAACTATCGGATGGAAATCTCACATGGAAAAATTCAGTGCAACGGACGCTATCCAATTTCACAGGAAATACTACAATCCTACAAATGCGGTGTGTGTTCTTGTTGGGGATGTCACCGTAGAAAAGGCAAGAGCACTGGCCCAGATATATTTCGGCAGATATCCACCAGGTGAAAGGGCTCCCGAGCACGTCAGCTCGGATTTGCCCCAGCAGGGCCCGAGAAAAAGTATCAGATTTTTGAAAGGCGCACGAACCCCAAGGGTTCTTATTGGTTTTCATGCTGCTAGAATGGGTACCGAGGATTTCTATGCGCTTGACGTACTCAGTATGATTCTCAGCCACGGCCGGGGGGCCTTGCTCAACCAACAAATCGTGAATAAGGGTTTGGCTGTTGAGGCATGGGCTGCAAATCCTGATAACCGTTACGGCGGTATATTCATACTGGGGGGCTCTCCCAAAGAACCCTCTGGGCTGAAGTCAAAGCAAGTAGAGGAGAAGAGGAGAAGAGAGGCTTACATAGAATCTTGTAGAGAGTTTGAAGAACTAGTTCTTGGAGAGGCAGAAAAACTAAAAAAAGAATTGGTGAGCGAGCGAGAGCTTAAGCGAGTTCAAAAACTGGCTTACCGCGATTTGCTGGACAGCATACAAACCAACGAAATGCTTGCGCGCACTCTGGCGACTTTTGAAGTGCAAGTGGGGTGGAGGTACTTACTTTCGTATCTGAAGAAAATATCGGAAGTGACCCCTTATGATATCAGGCGCGTTGCGAACAGGTTCCTTTGCGCCGAAAACAAAACAAGCATTTATGTTATCCCTGGTGGGAAGCTTTTAAGACCCCCTGAGCCATATCGGGAAATCAGGTCGCTAAGCGGGTCAGCTGCTGCCCGTACTTCATTGAAGCCCACAACCTTCGTGAATCATTCTATTTATCCAACCCCCAAAGGCTGGAAACATCCTCTCTCTTTTGAGCGCAGACCCACCAAGATCAAATATAGAAAGGCTGAAGAAGCACACGTCAGGGGAGCAACAATTTTCTTTCTGCCGGATCGAGAATTACCCCTGGTGCAACTAACACTCCTTGTAAAGGCTGGCTCGGTAGACATATGCGATGCCAAGTATGGATTGGCCAAGGTTTTCAATGAGTCCTTGGTTCCCGGTGGAACCCAGAGGCATTCACCTTCTGAGCTGGCCAGGATCCTGGATGAAAACGCTATCAGAATAAGAGTTTCTGTTAGGGAAGAAGATACTGCCGTAAAACTCTCAGTGCTGGAAGACGATTGGTCAAAGGGGCTTGAACTGCTCAAAGAGATTCTAACCGAGCCTCGTTTTGATGCAAAAGTTCTTGAGGCTGCTAAAAAACGAATTATGACCTCAATAAAACGGCAAGGAGGAAACGCGCACGTTGTAAGTGCAAGGGAGGCAATGATCTGGCATTTCAAGGGGCACCCTTATGGACGTGACCCCCTGCTAGCCCTCAAGACCATCCCCGGAATTACCGCACAGGATCTTGAGTCTTTCTTGAAACGATTTTTCGTGCCCTCTAATATGGTTTTTTGCATTTCAGGCGACATTGAAAAGGAACGTGTGGTAAATGGGGTTGAAAAGCTCCTCCAGGCTTTCCCGGGAACCAATGCCCCTGAAAGAAGGCTCAGAAAACCTTCCCCTACTCCGCCCGTACTTGCCTTTATTCATAAAGATGGGCAGGTTCAAAGCCATGTAACTATGGTGCTTGGCACCATGGAAAGGACGCAGCCTGGTTACTGGAAAATGAGCTTGCTGGCTGACCTGTTTGGTGGAGCCGATTCCCTGACGTACACAAGACTGCGGGAAGATCTTGGCCTAGCGTATGCTGCATGGTTTTACCAGACTTACAGGTGGAAAGCCGGGCTGCTTTTGGGATACATTGGGTGCAAGGCCGGGCTTTCTGCCCTTGCTATAAAAGAGACCGTCAACATTATGAAGAGCCTTAGAAAAAAGATACCTTCCGCGGAACTGGAGCGTAAGCGTCTGGATGTGCTTAATAGCTTTGTCTTTAACGTAGACACACCTGATGAACTTGTGGAAACCTATGGCCGCTATTACTTGCGAAAAGAACCACTGGATACCCTAGAGAGGATCCAGGAAGCATACATGTCCGCCAAGGCCAGTGAACTTTTAAACCTTGCCAGGGATTTCCTTGATCCTGCGAAACTGCAGATCTTTGTTGTGGGAGACAAGAACTCCAGTGTTGAAACCGAAAGCAGTACCACCACAACCCTTGAAGACAGCCTAGTTGCCCTGAGCAGAAGTCTCGGTCTACCATTCAAGGAAATTCCACTGCGCTGAGTCTCAAAGAAATGCCGCTCGCATCGGCTGTCGAGGTCATTGGTGATTACTTTGATCCAGGCTACTGGAGTTTTCCGGACAACTTGAAGCAAGCCAAGGAGAATATTTTAGAGATATGCATTTCCCTAACCTTTTTTCCCAAGTACGAATTAACAAACTGACATTGAAAAACCGCATTGTCATGACAGCAATGCACCTGGGGTATACCCCCCAAGGCGAGGTCACAGACCGGCTTGTTGAATTTTATGCTGCGAGAGCGATTGGTGGGGTGGCTTTAATAATTGTTGGAGGATGCGTTATTGACGAGCACGGTGGCATGGCTAGCATGATTCGTATCAGTGACGATTCCAGCATCCCCGGCCTGGCGCGACTGGTGCGTAGCGTCAAAAAGCGTGGAGCAAAGATTGCCGCCCAGCTATACCAGGCCGGGCGTTATGCGCATTCTTCCATGATCGGTGGCAGGAAACCTTTCTCAGCCTCAGCGGTCAGGTCACGTCTCACAGGTGAAACTCCAAGAGCACTTGAACTTGAAGAAATCCCTCAAGTCCAGGACAAGTTTTCACTGGCGGCACTGCGGGCTAAGAAGGCAGGGTTCGACGCTATTGAGATTCTCGGCAGTGCTGGTTACCTCATCAGCCAGTTCCTTTCCCCGATTACGAATCTTCGCAGGGACAGGTACGGGGGTTCTTTAGAGAACCGCATGCGTTTCGGAATAGAGGTGGCGGAAAAGGTTAGAAATATTGTAGGACCCGAGTATCCGGTTATTATGCGCCTGGCTGGTAATGACTTTATGCCCGGGGGCAATTTCAACAAAGAGGCAAGAATTTTCGCAGCCGAGCTTGAAAAGGCTGGAATAGATACATTCAATGTGACCGGAGGGTGGCATGAGACTCGGATACCACAGTTGTCGACATTTGTACCTCCAGGAGCTTTTGTATATCTCGCACGGGGCATCAGATCTGCAGTTTCAGTCCCGGTCATTGCCAGCAACAGAATAAATGACCCTCACGTGGCGGAAGCTATTCTTAGAGAAGGCAGCGCAGACATGGTAACCATGGCAAGGGCCCTCATCGCCGACCCAAACCTGCCGCACAAGGCCATGGAGGGAAAAGAGGAGCAGATATATCACTGCATCGCGTGTAATCAGGGATGCTTTGATAATATCTTCCGCCTCAAGCCCGTGGAGTGCATGGTCAACCCAGTGGCAGGATTGGAATCCGAGATAAAGATCAGCAGAACATCACGAAAAAAAAGTGTTCTTGTTATCGGCGGGGGGCCGGCAGGGATGAAAACCGCCTGTACTGCCGCAGAAAGGGGTAACAGCGTAACAATTGTTGAAAAAAATAACAGGCTGGGAGGACAGCTTCTTCTGAATGCCATGATACCGGGCAGGAAGGAGCTCGTTAGAGCGGCCACCGATCTCGTCAACAACCTAAAAGCCCTTGGCGTTAATATTCTTCTCAACAGAGAAGCGGATAGGAAACTGGTAAGAGATATGGCCCCTGATGTGGTTATTTTAGCCACCGGCGCTGTTCCTCTGATACCCCAAATTCCTGGGATTGGAAAAAGGTCGGTTATTCATGCATGGGACCTTCTCTCGGGAAGAGAAAAAGCTGGAAAGCGGGTGGTTGTCGTTGGCGGCAACGCGGTTGGACTGGAAACTGCCCTTTACCTGGCCCACCAGGGTACAATTTCTCCTGAGGTCCTCTTTTTCCTCATGGCAAACAGGGCTGAGAGCCAGGATACAATCCAAGATCTTCTAAAAAAAGGGAATAAAGACATTACCGTGCTGGAAATGAGGGAAAAAGCCGGGCAAGATATCGGGAGCTCAACGAGGTGGACTGTAATGGCTGAGCTCAAAAGGCTCGGGGTCAAACTTATGACCGGCACAGAGGCAAAAGAGATCACGCAGGAAGGATTATTGATAGAAAGGGCTGGCAAAAGTTCACTTCTTGCCGCTGACTCGGTAGTTGTTGCTGCCGGGGCAAGGCCGCTGAATGGACTCAAGAAGCAGTTAGAAGATCTTGTTCCCCAGATCCATGTAGTCGGAGATGCAGTTGAGCCCCGCAATGCTTTGCTGGCAATTAAAGAAGGATTCTTTGCAGGGCTGAAG
>Ga0180301_10001035_pt1 | contig 21763 bp, 18 predicted proteins | sample GuaBasSediGuay16_FD_121797 | JGI IMG/M metagenome (GOLD analysis project Ga0180301, IMG submission 121797) | Subseafloor sediment microbial communities from Guaymas Basin, Gulf of California, Mexico - Guay16, Core 4569-2, 12-15 cm | ecosystem: Environmental > Aquatic > Marine > Hydrothermal...
CCACCAGCGAGCCCAGGAACTTCGACCTCAAGGCTTCCTTGTCCATCGCACAGCCTCCGTGCAGCACGCTATACTACGGCCCGTATTGCATAGAGGCGCATGGCATTCTCAGTGGTCGCCTGGGCCACCGTTTCCGGCGACAGCCCCTTCAGCTCTGCTGTCGCCCGCCAGACGCGGCTGACATCCGCTGGCTCGGCCTGATGGCCCCTGTAGGACACCGGGGAGTCGGTCTCCAGCAGCAGCCTCTCCAGGGGCGCTTCCTTCACCGCCCGGCGGTGCTCCGCATGGTACTCCACCGCCAGGGTGGCCGACACGAAATAGCCCCGGCCCAGGATGTCCTTCAGCACGTTCGTCGGGCCAGTGTACCAGTGAAAGACTGCCCGGTCCACCCCCGCGTCGCTCACCAGATCAAAGCAATCTCTCCATGCGTACCTGGAGTGGACTATGACCGGTTTGCTGTGCCGCCTAGCCACGGCCAGCACGCTGGCAAACACCTGCTTCTGCAAGTCCTTCCCCGACGCAGCCACTACCCGTTTGTGGTAGTCCAGCCCCACCTCCCCTACGCCCACAGCCATCGACACGTTGTCTTCGATAAACTGAAGCTCCCGCTCTACGGATGAGGCATTCCTGTCCAGGTTGCCCGGGTGCAGTCCCAGCGCCGGATAGACCATGTCCGGATGTTTGGCCGCTATCTCTAGCACCATCTCGTTCGACTGGTACCCTGAGCCCACCGCTATGATGGCCACCACCCCTGCCTGCCTCGCCCTCTGGAGAGCCATATCCACGTCCTCCATCTCCTCCAGATGGGCATGTGAGTCGACCAGCCGATACATCCGATTGCCTCTCCGGAGAGTATTATAACCGCCGCGGCCTGGCGAGGATAGGTCTACCCGCGAATGCGCTCAGCGGAAGGAATGCTGGTCGGAGTCGTCAAGGCGGGTCTCTCCGGTGTCGGCGCGGGCGCCGACCCTAGAACTGCTCGATGAGCTGGGAAATCTGCTCCATGGTGAAGACCGGACCATCCCGGCAGATGTACTTCTCGCCAACGTTGCACCGCGCGCACTTACCCAGCCCACACTTCATCTTGCCTTCAAGCGTGGTCACTATCTGACTGTCGGCGAAACCCAGCTTCTTCAGCTCTATCAAGGTGAAGTGGATCATTATGGGCGGTCCGCAGATTACGGCGATAGCATTCTCGGGCGAGAAACCCAGTTCCGCTACCACCCGCGGTATCAACGCCACCCGGCCGGTCCAGCTCTCGTCACCAGCGTCTACTGTCAACTCCAGCTTCGTCCTTGGCGCCGCCGCCCAACTGTCAAACTCGGGAGCAAACACCAGGTCGCTCGGCGTCCGTGCCCCGTTCAAGATGGTCAGTTCCCCGTAGTCCTCCCTGTGGTCCAGGATGCTGGTGATTACTGGCCGCAGCGGCGCAAATCCGATGCCGCCGCCGATGATGAAGAGGTCCTTCCCCTTGAACTCGTCCAGTGGAAAGTGGTTCCCAAACGGCCCTCTCACCCCCACGATCGCCCCAGGCTCCAGGTCATGCAGTGACCCGGTTACCGTCCCCACGCGCCTCACCGCCACCTCCAGCGGCCCCTTGCGGTACCCTACCGAAGTCAAACCGAACGGCGACTCACCAGTCCCGAACGCCGAGACGAACACAAACTGCCCCGGCTGGTAGTCAAAGCTCTCCCTCACCTCCGGGTCGTTCAACTCGATGCGGAACAGCTTCACGTCTGGCGTCAGGTCTACTACCTCGTCCAGCGTAGCCAGATAGGGCAGCAGCGGATTGTCACGCTTCACTTTTCACTCCAAGCCCCTGCACGTCTTGTATCACCTCGCGAATGTCTATGTTCACCGGGCACGATCGTACGCATCTGCCGCACCCAACACAGTGCGTCACGCCGAACTTCTCCACGAAGTACAGCAGCTTGTGGGCAAACCTCTGCCTTAGCCGGGGCCCTTTGGCAGCACGCGGATCATACCCGCCCGCGATTTTGGTGAAACCCGGCGACTGGCAACTCTCCCAACTCCTCACACGCTCAACCCTGCCACCGCTCCTCAGGTCCCGCACATCAAAGCAGTAGCACGTGGGACACACGTACGAGCAAACATTGCAGTGCAGGCACCTGTCAGCCAGGCGATCCCAGTAGGGGCTGTCGAAGACTTGGTGCATCTTCTCAGCGATGCCTTCACTGGGCACAGACGCCACCGACGGCGCCGCTGGCGGAGATACCTCCTTGCTGCTCAGCAGACCCTCCGGCAGTAATGCCTTCCCCTTCTCAGTCACCACCTGAACGATGAACCCCTCTTCTACCTCCGTCAGCATGATATCCACATTGGATGCATCGTCCGGAGTCGTGCCCATGCTGGTGCAAAAGCACTCCGGACACGCAGAGACGCAGGAGAGGCCCACCAGCGTGGTCTTCTCCCGGTGCTGTCGGTAGAGCGCATCGGCCGGTTCCTCAAGGTAGGGCAGGTCCAGTACGGCGATCCCTTTCGCGTCGCACGGGCGAATCCCAAAGATCACCGTCTCCTGCTCCACCTCTGCTGGTACCAACTCCACCCGCCCATCGCTCCTGTCCACGTAGAACAGCACCTCGGACTTGGGGAAGAAGAACTCCTTCGGAGACAGGTCCGTATTGCCGGGGTCAAAAACGATGTCCTCCACCCGCTCAACCTTCTGGAAGAGGGTCAGGTCCTCGATCTTGACAGGTGCCACCAGATCACGGCTCTGGCTCACCTTCTCCAGCCAGGAGAGCAGGTCCGCCCTGGATATGTAATCACTCATTCGCCCACCTCCAGCTTCTCATCCTTGCGGAAGGTGGCAAAAGGCGCCGGCGTTTCCGCATCCACACCCGCCCGATAGCCGAACAGCTCCAGCGTCTCCTTCTCCAGTTTCCGGTTGAGCAGACTTAGCGGTATGTTCATGGGGCATACCCGCTCACACTGGTTGCAGCCGATGCACCGGCCCGCCAGGTGGAACGCCCGCATGGTGTTCCATATCCAGCTCTCGCTGGGTGCTATTCTGATCCCAACCCACAGCGGGTCCAGCCGCTCCGCAAAGCACTCGCTGCAATAACACCCGGGGCAGGCCTGGCGGCAGGCGTAGCACCGGATGCAGCGGCTGAACTGCTTCTCCCAGAAAGCCCTCCTCTCCTCGATCGCCAAGGCTTCCATCCTGGCCACGTCAGGGTACTCCACAGCGGCTTCCTCGTCGCCTGGCTCCCCCACCAGGAAGTCATACACCACCGGCGTGTGCTCCCGGCAAAGCTCGCACGCCTGCCTCAGCTTCTCACTCACCCTGCCCCACTTGGTCTCCACCATCCCCGGACACACCACTCCTATAATCAATACCTTGTCCCGCTCTACCTGGTGCTCATTGATGAGCAGGTTTACGGCACGCACATCGCACGGCTTGGCCACGATAGCTGTGGCCTTGCCCTTTCGGTTGAGGAGGTACTTGGCCAGATTATGGGCGCACGTCTGGTCGAAGATCAGCTTGCCGGCCTCCTCCGCCTGGTACACGAACAGAGGCCGAGCGTTCACCCCGTCCGTGGCCCGCTCATAGCCGATGACACACTCGACGGTCCCGCTTTCCAGCAGTTCCCTGGCCTTGGCCACAATTTGCTCGGTGGCGTTCACGACGACACCTCTACCTCGGCACCCTTCCTCGGCTCGAGCTTGCGGAGCTGCTCGGTGAACGAGGATACCACCTGGGAGAACCTTCTCCCCTCAGAGGCAGAGACCCACTCCACCCTTAGCCGCTCTCTCTCTATTCCAAGATATTCCAGAAACGGCCGCAGCACAGCCAACCGCCGCCGCGCGTGATAGTTCCCCTCAGAGTAGTGACAATCGCCAGGATGACACCCCGCCACCAGCACACCATCCGCCCCCATCTGAAAGCTCTTCACTATCAGCAAGGGGTCCACCCTGCCTGAACACGGCACCCGGATTATGCGTATGTTGGGCGGATACGTAATACGGCTGGTCCCGGCCACGTCCGCACCTGCATAGCTGCACCAGTTGCACAGAAAACCCACTATCCTCGGCTCGTGACCTACTGCCATAGCGACACCACCTCGGCCAGCAACTGCTGCTGCGTGAACCCACGCAGGTTCGCCGCTCCAAAGCGGCAGGCCGCAACGCACAGGCCGCAACCCTTGCACACGCTCTCGTTCACCACCGACACCGTCCGACCATCCCTGAGCACCTGCGACTCTATTGCCCCAAAGGGACATACGCTCTGGCACAGAAGGCAGCCGCTGCACTTCATGGCATCGATGGTGGATACCATCGGATCGGTGGTCAGGTACTCCTGGCTGAACAGCGCGACCGTCTTGGCAGCGGCGGCGCTACCATGAGCCACCGACTCCGGAATATCGCGCGGCCCGACGCAGCAACCTGCCAGGAATATGCCATCGGTCTGGGTTTCCACGGGGCGCAGCTTCGGGTGGGCCTCTATGAAGAAATTGTTGGTGTCGTAGCTTATCTTCAGGGTCTGGGCCAGGTCTGCCGCACCATCGCTGGCCTCGGCACCCGTGGCCAGCACCACCAGGTCGGCCGGTATCTCCACCGGTCGCCCGATCAGCGAGTCCTCCCCACAGACAACAAGCTTCTTGCCGTTTCGGAAGATATGCGAGACACGCCCCCTCAGGTATATGGTCCCGTACTCCTGTTGCGCCCGGCGGGCGAACTCGTCGAAGTCTTTCCCGGCGGCCCGTATGTCTATGTAGAAGATGTAGCACTGGACCTCGGGGTCGTGCTCCTTGAGCATGATGGCCTGCTTCGCCATGTACATGCAGCAGAACTTGCTGCAGTAGCTGCGCCCCTTCTGCTCGTCCCTGGAGCCCACACAGCTTATGAACACCACGGTTTTCGGATGCGATCCGTCCGAGGGGCGTACCACCTCACCACCGGTAGGGCCGGACGCGCTGAGCAGCCTCTCCAGTTGCAGGCCGGTGATCACGTCAGCATATTTGCCACCCCCATACTCCCCATATACGGTGTGGTCAAAGGTCTTATAGCCGGTGGCCACAACGATGGCCCCCACGGGGATGTCCAGCACCTCGTCCTTCATGTCATGGTCTATGGCGCCGGCCTGGCAGGCCCGTACACATTCTCGGCACTCAGAGCAAACACCACAGGACAGACACCGCCTGGCCTCCTCCTGGGCCTGGGCTAGGCTGAAGCCCAACTCCACCTCATCGAAGCTGCTGACGCGCTGCTCGGCCGGGAGCTCGGGCATTCTCGCCCTCGCCCGCTGCGGGTGCTCCTGCTTCAGCCTGGCTATCTCGCCCTCCTCCGGCTTGGCCAACTCTGCCTTCTCATCAACCTCGGCGGCCAGGGCCTCTCCCTTGAGATAGCGGTCTATAGACCTGGCTGCCTTCCTCCCAGCCGCCATGGCGTCAATGACCATCAGGGGGCCAGTGACCACGTCCCCGCTGGCGAAGATGCCCTCCACATTGGTGGCCAGCGTCGCCCGGTCCACTTGCAGAGTACCCCTGCCAGAGACCTCCAGGTCCAGCTCCTCGACGAATTCCAGCTCAGGGGCCTGGCCCAGGGCCGGGATAATGGTGTCAGCGTCAAGGGTGAACTCCGACCCCTCCACGGGCACCGGCCTGGCCCTGCCGCTAGCGTCAGGCTCGCCGAGGGCCATCCTGGTGCACTCTATCTTGCTGACCTTGCCCCCTCCGCTGATGACCCTGGTCGGCGCAGCCAGGAACATGATCTCGACACCCTCTTCTTCGGCAGCCTTCACCTCTTCGGCACTGGCTGGCATCTCCTGCCGGCTCCGGCGGTAGACGATCCTCACAGAGCTGCCCAGTCGGCGGGCGACTCTGGCAGCATCGATGGCAGTATTGCCTCCGCCAACCACGATCACTCGCGCACCGATGTCCACTCTCCCACCCAGGTTCACTTGACGCAGGAAATCGACTCCATGGATGACCCCTGGGCTGTCCTCGCCGGGAATATCCAGCTTGAGACTGCGGTGGGCCCCGGCGGCCACCAGGATCGCGTCGTGGGAGCGCCTCAAGTCCTCCAACTTCACCTGTTCTCCCACCCTGGAGTTGGTCTTTATGTCCACTCCTAGCTTCTGTATGTACCTGATGTCTGCCCTGAGTACGTCGCGCGGCATGCGGTACTCTGGGATACCCACACGCACCATGCCGCCCGGTTCGGGCAGCGCCTCGAATATGGTCACGTCGTGTCCAGCCAGGGCCAGGTCATGAGCCGCTGTCAGCCCGGCAGGCCCCGAACCGATGATGGCTACCTTCTTGCCCGTCTTCTCTACCTCCGGCACCTCCAGCCGCTCAATATCGTACTGGTCCGCCGCAAATCTTTTCAGAGAGGCAATAGCCAGCGGCTCATCGACATATCCACGCTTGCACGCCTGCTCGCACGGATGGTAGCAGACACGACCACATACCGCAGGCAGCGGGTTCGTCCGCCTGATAAGCTCATACGCCTCTTTCAGCTTGCCGTTGGCAATGAGGGCCAGGTAGCCCTGGACGTCCATATGCAGGGGACAGGAAACCTTGCAGGGCGGCGTCTCTTTCTTGTCGATAAGGAACTTGTTGGGCACGGCCTGAGGGAAGGGTATGTATATCGCCTTACGCTTCCGCAGGCCGAGATCGAACTCGCTGTCCACCTCTACCGGGCATTCCTTGACGCAGTCCCCGCACGCGGTGCACTTGGTCTCATCCACGTAGCGCGCTTTCTTTCTTATCCTGACCTCGAAATTCCCCACGAAGCCCTTGACCTCCTCCACCTCGGCACAGGAGAGAAGGGTGACGTTGGGATGCTGGGCCACGTCCACCATCTTGGGCGTCAGGATGCAGGCAGAGCAGTCCAGGGTGGGGAAGGTCTTGTCAAGCTGGGCCATGCGCCCGCCAATAGTGGGTTCCCGCTCCACCAGGACAACCTCGTGCCCCGCGTTGGCGATGTCTAGCGCTGCCTGGATACCAGCGACACCGCCCCCGATGACCAGGGCCCGCCGGGTAAGCCTCAACTGCTTGGGGAAGAGCGCTTCGTCACGGGCCACCTTGGCCACTGCCATCCGGACCAGCTCAATAGCCTTCTCAGTAGCCGCCTCTTTGTCGTCGCCATGTACCCAACTGCAATGCTCTCTCAGGTTGGCTATTTCCAGGAAATATGGGTTCAAGCCTGCCGAGGCAACAGTCTTGCGGAACGTGTTCTCGTGCATCCGCGGTGAGCAGTTGCCAATGACTACTCGGTCTAGCTTGTTCTCCACGATAGCCTGCCGCACAGAAGCCTGACCGGGCTCGCTGCAGGTGTACCTGTTGTCGTCCACGAAGACGACGTGCGGCATCTTGCTCGCCGCTTCGAGCACCCTGGCCACGTTCACCGTGCCACCGATGTTGGTGCCGCAGTGGCAGATAAACACGCCGATTCTCATCCGTCCATCCCTTCTAAGCCAGTCCTTTGTCCCTCAGCATCGGCATCGGGTCGGTGAAATGCCTGTCCATGTGCAACTGCTTCGGCGAGAAGCCCAGGGCAAGTCCTACGAGCTGGGTGAAATAGAGGATGGGCAGCTCAAGCCTCTCCCCATACTCCGTCTCCATTTCCTTCTGATAAGCATCCAGGTTGCTGTGGCACATGGGACAGGCTACGGCGACGCAGTCGGCACCCAGTTGTCTGGCCTGCGACAACAGGCGATGTGACAACTTGAGCACGATATCGCGCCGCGTCAGAGGCAGGCTGGCGCCGCAGCATGCCACCTTCAGGTCCCAATCTATAGCCTCAGCCCCCAGGGTCTCGATCAGCCTGTCCATCATTTGCGGGTTCTCTTCGTCGTCAAAGTTCATCACCTCGCGGGGGCGCACCAGCAGGCAACCGTAGTAGCAGGCGACCTTTAGCCCGCTGAGCCGCCTGGTCAGTGGCACTGTGTTGATGCAACCCTCTATCACCTGCAGCAAATGCACCACCTGGGTGCTGTTGCGCAGCTCCTTGCCCAATATGCCGCTAACCTGGGCCAGCTTTGCCTCGTCGGCCAGATCGTGTGCCGCGTGCTTCAGCCGGGAGAAACACATGGCGCAGGCCACCGCCAGGGGGAGCCCAACCTGCTCAGCAGCCTGGAGCTCGCGAGCAGGCAGGGCGATGCTCAGGAGCTCGCTGGTTGTGTGAGCCGAGGAGGCACCACAGCAAGCCCAGTCCTCCAGCTCCCGCAGCTCGATACCCAGCTTCTGACAGACCAGGCGGGCCGAAATGTCATATTCCTTGGCTGACGAGCGAAGAGTGCATCCCGGGTAGTAGGCGTAAGTCTGTGAGGTCATCCTCTCTCTATAGCCTTCACCTTGTCGAATATCCTCTTGACCTCCACGCCCCCCTTAACCCTGGCAGGTAGGAACGAGATCTTACCCCTGGTCAGCATCCCAGGAAGGAGCGATATGTTGGCCAATGGATTCTTGCTGAGAAGGTTATACCACGCGGCCAGTAGCAACTCCTGAGCCCGCCCAAAGCGCTTCACCACGCCAAGAAACGCCCGGTGGAATACCTCGATCTCCTTCTCAGCGGGAGTCGTCTTCTCCACCGCCGCCAACCACCTGAGCGACTCCATAACGCGGGCGATATCGATGTTGGCTGGGCAACGGGCGGAGCAGGTCTGGCATGAAACACACAGCCATATGGTCTTGCTGGCCAGGAGCTCCTCTTTCAGACCGAGCTGAATGGCCCGCATGACCTGGCGGGGGCCAAGGTCCATGACATAGCCAGCGGGACAACCAGCGCTGCACTTGCCACACTGATAGCAGTCAAGGACATTCTGACCGGTTCGCTCTCGTACGAAGTTGCACAGGTCGCTACAGGGTGAAGGACTGATACTGCCCAAGGTCACTCTTAGCTCGACTCTCAGACCATGTGTCTGCGCTTGGCAGACGCATCACACGTCGGGGACACGCCCACCAGCTCAGTCCCCTCAACTAGACTCATCATACTACTCTCCCACGAGTAACGCAAACATGTCTGCTCCTCCGTCAGACTGCCTGGGCACCCTGGCCTAGCTATTCAGCTCTACCCTCACCCTGGTTCCCTTGCCTGGTTCTGACTCGACCGCGAAGTCGCCGTTGATGAGACGTGCTCGTTCATACATGCCCACTATGCCCAGCTTGCCGAGACGAACGAAGTCGCCGGTGGCCTTCGGCACCTCGAACCCCTGGCCATTGTCAGTGACGGTCAGTATTACTTTATCCGGGCTGAATTCCAATTGCACCGTAGCCCTGGTCGCCCTGGCATGCTTTCTGACATTGCTCAACGCCTCCTGGGCGATGCGAAAAAGGACAAGCTCAGTGTGGTCTGACAACCGTCGTGGTTCACCTATCACATTTACAGAGCTGCTCAGCATATAGTGGTTGCTCAGGTCCTCCGTCATCCACTGCAAGGCAACCAGCAGGCCGAAGTCTTCAAGCAGCGATGGTCGCAAGTCCTGGCTGAAGCGGCGGACTCCCCGCAGGATGTGATCAGCCTTGTCGCGGAACTTCTCCAGATGATTCACCATGGTCGTAGAGAGGCCCTTGGGACTGTTGATCAGGAGGTCCATGTCCAGGGCCAGGCTAGCCAGTTCCTGAGCTGTATCATCGTGGAGCTCTCGTGCGATCCGCTTGCGCTCCTCCTCCTGCGCCTCGGTGACCAGTTCAGCATAGATGCGCATGTTCTCCTCAGCCTGCCGTTGTTCGGTGATATCGATGCCAGTACTGAGCACGAACTGGATCGAGCCCTGGTAGTCAAGCACAGGGGTATTTGACCAGCTAATCAAGCGCCGGGAGCCATCTTTGGTTACCCAGTAGTTCTCATGCTTGCTTGGCAACTGCCCATCGGGTAACCCGCGCAGGACATCCTTGGCCAAGGGGACCTCTTCAGGTAAGAGGAATATGTCCCACACGTGCTTGCCTAGCACTTCGTCGGAAGAAAACCCGGTGGTCCTCTCGCAGGCTCGATTGAAGCGGACAATTCGCCCTTCTGGATCGAGAACGAGCACCAGAGCCCCTGCTGTGTCAACCAGCGCCGAGATGAAATCGCGCTCCTCTTTCAGCCGGAGCCAACGGTCCTGTGCCAGGCCAAGCAGCACAGTGGCCAGACTGGCAACCACAATGAAGCTCACCGCTCGCATGACCGGGTCGGCCTCGGGTGAGACGACGATGCTGTAGGGCAGCACGATACAGAAAACGGCGAAAGAGATGACAGCCGCACCCTTGAGCTGGAACCTGGCTGCCGCGTGCAGCATCGGGATGAGGAAAAGAGCACGGTGCAGGTCGTGAGGGTATGAGGCGGTGAAGAAGGCCTTGCCAAAGGGCATCCACTCAGACATGCGCAAGTACTCGCCGTAGTAGATCGCGGTGAACAGGGCCATCAAGCAGGCCAGCGCCCACACATGAGGATTGCGGAGTGCCTGGACTATACCTCTCGCCGATGCCATACCGCGGCTACACCACTTCCTTCCCAACAGGCAGACTAACCTCAGCGGTCAACGAAAGCAAGAATAAAAGAAAGATTCTGGCGCAGAGAGTACTTCCCCCTGCACTGTGCCTAGGGCAGATCGTCAAGAGTAACCCAGCCCTCTTTCAAAGCCCGAATCACGGCCTCAGTCCGTGAACTGACCTCAAGCTTGTTGAAGATATTCACCAAGTGGGCCTGGACGGTGCGCACGCTGATGGAGAGCGCCACGGCTATCTCCTTGTTGCTCATGCCCTTGGTAGCCAGTTTGAGTACCTCGAGCTCTCTCTGGTGTAGCCTCTGCGACGTGTCTCTGCCTCTCGATGTGCTATGCACCAGCCGACCAAAGACCTTCCTGGCCGCAGTGGGATCCAGCACCGTCTCTCCAGCATGTAACGAGCGGACGGCGTTGACCAACTCCCATATCCGCGCCTCCTTCAGAAGGTAGCCCGAGGCTCCGGCTTCGATGGCACCGAGCACATAAGGGTCGTGACCATAGGCGCTGACGATAAGAACGGCGGTCTTGGGGGACACCTCCTTGATAAGCCTGGTCGCCTCTATCCCGTTCAGCTTTGGCATAGCCACATCGAGCACGGCTACATCGGGACGGACCTGGGAAGCTAGCTGGACCGCCTCCTCTCCATCCCCCGCCTGGGCAACCACCTCCATGTCGTCCTGGTCCGCGACCACGCGGACCAGGCCCTCTCTGAAGGTTGGATGGTCATCGGCAACCAGGACTCTGATCGTCTCCATCCCGCTTTCTCGACAAACCCGGATTTACCACAGTCTCAATTCCGCGGAACATAATAGCCCAAAAGAAGCGCTCTGTCGATGCTACCTAGCTGATTGTACAAATTACTTAGCCCAGGCCAAGAATTGAGGCAACCACGGCACATGTTTGGCTTCGCCAACATGCATGGTTTGGCGGATGCGTAGCCGGAGGGTGCCGACTAACATTGGGGTCAGACGGTCAGAGCAAGCCAGCATGACCGGAGCGGCGCCGCCAGCTGTCATGGCGCAGCAGTAACCAGGAAGGGGGTACTGACATGGAGCAGGCAGTTGCGACCGTATCCGCGGAAGCCGAGCCCACCCACGCATGCCGCCACTATTGGCTAATCGAGGCCAGCACCGGCCGAGTCAGCAGGGGCGTCTGCAAATACTGCGGGGCACAGAGGAATTTCCACAACTATCTGCAGGACTGCCTCAAGCAGGACAGGGAAGACTACATAGAATGGGTCAGTGCACCGGAGAACGGGGCGGGGGAGCACGGTATCTTCTCAACAGTTGAAGAGATCCTTGGCATCCATAGTGCTAGCCAGTCGGAGTAGTCCACGCCAGGTATTGAATCTACCGGCGTAGGAGCAATTTGTGTGGCGACCAGCCTTGGCAACACTCTCCATCGAAAGGTCCAACTGGGGGCGACAGCTACAAGCATCGGCGCTGAGTGGCTACCTGCAGTCATGTCTGTGCGGTGCTCGTGGTAGTCTCTCAGGTCAGACGTGTCTCTCAGCAGAACACTCTTGCATCCCCTTCCCGTCATCGAATGCGGCGAGACGCTTGGGTCGGGTTCTCGGTCAGCAGGATGGCCCGACCGGGGCACGTTTAGCCTGGTCAGCCTCTGTACCATCGCTCCTTGGTGCCCCTGGACATGTATCGGGCTCCACACAGTACGCTTCGAGCCCCATCCAACAAAGTGATGCCCTCGTTGGCCATGACCCATGACGTGCGCTGAAGTCGTATTGCCTGGAGGTGCGGAAGCGTACCGGAAGATACTTGTCGCCCTGGATGGTTCTGAACTGGCCGAAACGGCCCTGCCATATGCCAGAGGTCTCGGAATGAGGCTGGGTTCAGACATAACTTTGCTCCACGTATGCTCCACCTGGGAGGGCGAGTTCCTCTCCGCCCACCGCGAGTACATCGAAAGGGCTGCGGAGACCCTCAGCCGCCAGTCGGAAGTGGTGGCCTGGACAAGTACCCGCCTCCAGAGCAGAAGAGCACGGGTTCGGGGAGAATTGACCGTCGGCCACCCCGCCGACGAGATACTGCGCTACGCCGAGGACAACAACGTGGATATCATCATCATGTCGGCTCGCGGCCGTTCCGGGATCAGGCGGTGGGCTGTGGGGGGTATTGCAGACAAAGTACTCCGGGCGTCCAGTGTGCCGGTCCTCCTGGTGCGGGGGTATGTGCCTGAGGAAGCCCTGCACGACGAATGGCCTGGCAGGGCAATACTGGTGCCACTGGATGGATCGGAGTTCGCGGAATCTGTCCTCCCTCACGTTGAGGCGCTGGCCAAACAAGTGGGCACTCAGCGAGAGTGCGTTGTGCTGTTGGGTGTCTGCGAACCACTGACGGCGCCATCCTTCCACCCCGGCGTCACCCCCGAGGAGCAGCAGGCAGACCTTGGCAAGCGAAGACAGTCGAGTGAAGCATACCTGGTCTCTGTGCAGGAGCGTCTTCAGAGCGCCGGCATTAGAGCAACGTTCAGGGTGCTGGTGGGAAGAGCGGCTGAGCAGATTGTGGAGTACTCATACGCCAACCCGCAGAGTCTTATCGTCATGGCAAGCCACGGCCAGTCGGGACCTGCTCGTTGGGTCTACGGCAGCGTTGCCCACCGGGTGCTGCTGGGGGCTTCTGCTCCGCTACTCATGGTGCGACCATCCTGCCAACCCCAGTAGCGCCAAACGGCCACCGACCCAGGCTGATGGTGGCAACGCCACATCCGGCACACCCGGGCACCCAGCGTGCCTGGGCACACCACCAGTCACAGGAACCCACCTGGACGTAGTCAGGAACACCTGGCTCGGCGAAGAAGGGCAGAGAATACGTAGGGGCGGGGACGCAGAATCGGCTGCTACTCCGAAGGCTGTCCCGTGAGCGCCCTGACCACCAGCTCACTCAGGTCAAGGGCTGCTATGGAGTCTTCCTTCTCCTTGGCTTTCAGGCCGTCCTCAAACATGGAAAGACAGAAGGGGCAGGCTGTGGCTACCACGTCCACACCAGCCTCGATCACCTGCTCCGTCCGCCGCACATTGAGCCGCTGCTCCGCCGGCTCCTCCATCCACATGTGCCCACCTCCGCCGCCGCAACAGAAGGCCCGCTTTCCAGAGCGGGCCAACTCCACCCTGGTGAGCCCGCTGATGGAGTCCAGCACCTGCCTGGGCTGCTGGTAGATGTCATTGTGGCGTCCCAGGTAGCACGAATCGTGATAGGCCACCTTCATACCCTGGATGCTGCCAAGCCTCAGCTTGCCCTGCCTGATCAAGTCGGCCAGCAACTCAGAGTGATGCACCACTTCAAACTTGCCGCCAAACTGTGGGTACTCGTGTTTGAGCGTGTTGAAGCAATGAGGGCAGGTGGTCACGATCTTCTTGATGCCATAGCCCTTGAAAAGCTCGATGTTCTTCTGGCACAGTGTCTGGAACAGGTACTCATCACCCATTCTGCGAGCCGGATCGCCACAGCAGGTCTCCTCCACACCCAGGATACCAAAATTGATGCCCATCGCCTGCATGATCTTGGCCGTGGCAATAGCCACCTTCATGTTCCTGTCTTCCAGCGCTGCTGTGCAGCCTACCCAGTAGAGCACGTCGACATTCGAGTCCTCCGACAGCACCTTGATCCCAAGGTCTGCCATCCAGTCGGTCCTGGTAGCGGTAGTGCCCCTCCACGGGTGTCCCCTGGACTGCAAGCTCATAAGCGCTTGCTGAGCTGATTCTGGGAACTCGGCCCGCTCCAGCGCCAGGTTGCGCCGCATATCTATTATCTTATCGATATGCTCGACGTACACCGGGCATGCTTCCTGGCAGGCGCGGCAGGTGGTGCAGTCCCAGATCACCTGCTCGGTTATGACCTCGCTGAGCATGTCCCGGCGCGTCTCCGCCGGCTTCTTCACCGGATAGGGATAGACCTCGTACAGGTGCTCTCTGAGGTCCTGTACCAGCTTCTTTGGCGACAGGGCCTTGCCACTCAGGTTGGCCGGGCAGTTGTCCTCACAGCGCCCGCACCGTGTGCAAGCGTCAAGGTCCAGCAACTGCTTCCAGGTGAAGTCCTCTATCTTCGAGGCACCCCATACCTCCGCATTCTCCAGGTCTATGGGGACAAGCTCACCCTTGGGCCGGAGCGATCGGAAGAAGATGTTCAGTGGGGACAGCCACAGGTGCTGTATTCGAGACCGGGTAATGAACACGTAGATGCCGAAGAGAAACGCCGGTACAGTGTGAATCACCACCCGGTGCCAGACGAGTATCTGGTCCCGGTAGTCCGTCGCGAACGTGGCCATTATCTTGGAGAAGCCGTAACCTATCGGTGACCACGTAGCCCAATCAGTGGGGTCCGCGTCGCTGGTGGCAATCCTGTATCCCTTGATCAGGAAGCCAGTCACCAGGATCAAGAAGACCCAGGGGAAAATGAGGGTGTCATCGGGCTTGGTGTCCAGCCGGGAGGGCTTGAGAACATATCTTCGGTATACAGCCAGCAGCCCTCCTATAATAATGACCACGGCACCGATCTCGGACATCAGGGAGGAGTACAGGAATACCTCCTGGGGCGGATTGTCGATTCCCACGGGATAGGAAAACAGCCGGATGAGCTTGCCCACGATCACCATGGCCGCTCCCCAGAAGATGAGGAAGTGCATCCACCCGGGATAGGCCTCGCTCAGCAGGCGCAGATGGGCCAGGGCCACCCCCAAGGTGGTGCGCACCCGCGCCAGTACATTGCCGCTGCGACTGTCCGACCTGCCGACGCGCCATAGGGCCAGACGCCTGTAAAACCCAACAGCGAAGGCGGCGAGGAGAATAGGGCTGAATATCAGAACGGCGATGATTATGGGCTTGAAAACATCATGTATGTACGATAGCTGCCCCGTCCAGAAATCCATCTGTTCTACAGTGCCCTTCTAGCTAGTAGTCGACCAGCAAGCACTCGGCCGCACGCTCCTGCCCACTGCTTTGTCTGCAACTCAAGAGCACGCCCAGGCCAAATCATCATGGCGTTAATACGACGGATAGAATATCGACAGGTGGCTGGCGAAGAACACCACCAGCAAGCTGCCCACGGCCGCCAGGAATAGGACTATCGGCCTGCTGAACCTCTGGGCAATACCAAAGTCCAGCGCCGCCAACCTGACACCGTTCAAAACGCAATAGATGATGCCAGTCAGCACCAGCACCTCCAGGAAAACCGCAATTGCTCTCAGTGCCGCATCCATTTGCCTACGCTCCGCTCACGCCCGCTTCCCGGCCGGACCTAATCTTCAGCTTGCAAGCCCCGCATATTTCAAGTTGCCAGGTCTGACCGTGTGCGGCAGCGAGTTTGCTTCTCAACCTGCCGACCATGGCCTCAGGTGCGACCGCCGCACCGCACTCTCTGCACTTGACCATCCCGGTCCCAAAGACCACCTCCGCCGGTCCGCCGAGCTTATCCGGAGCAATCACGTTGTCCAGCTTGAGACACCCTTCCGGGCAGACTTCAACGCACTGCCCGCAGCCAACACACAGGGCATGGTCAAAGAGCAGGCTCCATGAATCCCCCTCCGCAACCCACCTGAGAGCTCCAGTGGGACAATCGGAGGCACAAAGACCGCATGCGGTGCATTGCGTACCATCCACTATCACATAACCAGCTTGCATGCGCCCGCAGGGAACGCTGCCCACCTGGGACGCCCCCAGCCTGGTGTCCAGTGACAGCACCAGGCCCGCCAGTGCGGGGCCTTCGTCCACTACCGCAGCGGGGCGGTACTCCCTGAGCCGCGTCGGCCCCATCCCGCGGATCTCTTGAGCAAAGCGTTTCACACTGCCGCTGCTGCCATCCCAGTCAAGCACCTCTATGCGCCCGGGCTCAATGCCCCAGCGCTCCAGCAGCCTTCGCGCCAACTCCACTTCCCGAAGCCACCTGGCGGAAGCGCCGTCGAACTGACATCCATCACTAGCTGCCACCAGCGCCACCCCCTGCGCCCCCATATCGAAGGCCCGGAGGAGCAGCCAGCAGGAGACCATGCTGAGGCAGGGGACTTCCAGAGGAAGGACGTTCAGAGGGTCTTCCCTGCCAATCGACCCGGCCGCGTCCCCCGGAGAGCACATGCCGCCCCGGCACGTCACCGCGACAATCCTCGGCTCCAGTGTACCCATCTCCACAAGCAGCCCTTCCAGCTCCGACTCAAGCTGGTCGAGCGAGAAGGTGGGGTACACCACGGCCTCGTAGGGGCAGACAGCAACACAAGCGCCACAGCCTCGGCATGCCAGTCTGTCAACCGAGACCGCCGTCCCATCGATCACTATGGCACCAAAGGGACAGACCTCTCGGCATATGCGGCAGGTCGCGGCCCCAGCGCACCTCTGCCGCTGTATGTAGGGTACCACCTGGTACCGGGGCACCAGCATCTCGAAGAGCTCGCGCCGACTCATCTTTCCTTGTGGCCTGCTGAACTGGGCCTTCACAGACTCGCCGGGCACGCCGCCAAACTTGCTCTGGCGCCTCGCACGGCTCCACAAGAGGAGCTTGACCCGCTCAGCCAACTCTGACCTGCTGCCTGGCAGGGAGACCTGGCCAACCACGTCCACGACGCTCATCGAGCACACCTCGGCGAAACTGTCCTCCGTCTCAGCCCAGGAGATGAGCTTCGACCTCAATTCCGGGCAAGCCCCGATCACTGCCGGCTTGACGCCCTGCTCGCTCACCAACCGTGCCAGGACGCCCGGTTCGCACAACCTGTCGCCCAGGACAACCCTCAGACCGGGCCATCTCTGCTCCAGGAAACGAGACACCTCGCCCAGCGGCAAACCACCGCTCACCTTGCCACGGCAATCACACAAAAAGACGCCTTCTCGGCCGAGATTCGTCAACTCAGATCACTCCCCTGATGGCACTGCTTCGTTGGCCGCCGGCTCCCCCGCTGGCTGCGGCTCCCGGGTGGGTTTGGGTTCGGGGGGCGGCAACAGGTCCATGAACTTGAGCCCCAGGAAATAGAGTACTCCGAGGAAGGCAAACATGCCTACCGAGAGTACCACCTCCACCGGCATTATGGGGAAGGAGCCCACCTGCCCCCACACACCCTCCACATGGCCCGGATAGTAGTGCAGCGGATACGCCAACCCGGGAAGTACCAGGGCAAGCCTCTCGAAGAATATACCCACCACCACCGAGGCCGCAGCAACAAGTATCCATGTGATCGACTTGCTGGTCCTAGGATGGACCAGAATGATCAGCGGTATGATGTAGCCCAGTCCTATCTGTCCGGACCAGAAGAGCGAGCTGTAGCGCCCGGTGAGCAGGAACATAGCCGCGTCACGGCTCGGCGAGTAGATGTGCGTCAGCTTGTCCACTGTCACCAGCAGAAGCAGTAGCACGATCAGCATCGCCAGCAACCGGCGTAAGCTGTAGATGATCTCATAGCTGACCGACCGCCCGTTGAGCCTGAGCGTGGCATACACCGCTATTATGAGCAGCGCCAGTCCAGATACCATAGCCGCGGCCAGGAACTCGAACGGTTTCACTGGCGAGAAAAATATCTCCCTGGTGGCGATGAACCCGAAGATGGCCCCGGTGCCCATGTGTACCAGGGCCGCCCAGCAGACGGCGAAGATGCCGATGGGCCTGGTCAGCTTCGGCTTGTTAGCCAGGATGGTTCCCAGATAGGTCAGGCTGATGACAAAATAGCCTCCGTACAGGATGCCATTCAGGGCGAACATCGAGGTCATGTTGTTCAGGTAGAAGAACATGAAGAGGCGCCAGGCTTTCTCGGGGCGTCCCAGGTCGACCGCTATGGCCACCATAGCCCCGAAGATGAGCACTATGGCCAGGAAAACGGCAACGCGGGCGATCGGCTTGTACTTCTCCTGACCGAAAACGTACGTCAGAGAAGAGAGGATAAGGGAGCCAGCACTCAGCCCTATCAGGTAGATGGCGATCACAATGGGCAAGCCCCACGGTATCACGTTGCTGCTGCCGAACACCTGGTGACCTTGAAGATAGCTGACAGCAAAGCTGGCCAGGCCGGCGACTGCAATGGCACCGAGGACGCCCAGGGCCAGGTAGTACTGCCTCGACTTGCCCTCTATTGACGTGTAGGTCGCTTCCATGTCAGCCAATGCCTCACTGGGGCAGATAGAACACCTTCGGCTCCGTGCCGAACTCCGGTCGCAGCCTGATGAAGTCCCGCGAGGCCAGCAGTTGCGATACGTTGCTGGTCGGGTCGTCCAGGTCGCCGAAGACCCTCGCTCCTGACGGGCACGCCTCCACGCAGGCCGGCACCACATCCACTCCTATCTTGATGTCTTCGCCTGCCTCTATCCTCTTTAGACCCTGGTCAATGCGATGGAAACAGAAGGTGCATTTCTCCACGACGCCGTGCGTCCGATGAGGGAAGGGCCACGGACCTATGTAGGACTTGGTATCGAGGCCAAAATCACGAGGGAGGTCAGGGCGTAGGTACTCCCGATCTTCCTGCTCCTGATAGTTGAAGCTCCTGGCACCGTAGGGGCAGGCAACGATGCAGTACTTGCACCCGATGCAGCGCCGGAAGTTCTGCATCACAATGCCGTCTTCCCGCTGGTACGTCGCCTTGGCAGGGCATACCGGGACACAGGAAGGGTGATCACATTGCATGCACGGCATCGGGATTAGTTCCACGTTCACCCCAGGGTACTCTCCATTGCTGACCGCGATAACCTTGTGCCAGAAGAGGTCAATCCGCCGCTCCTGCTCCTCGGGTGACCCGAAGGGTACATTGTTTTCAGACTTGCAGGCTATGGTGCAGGCTTGACAGCCAGTGCACTTGTCCAGGTCTATGACCATGCCCCACTTTGCCACTTATCGCCTCACGCCTTGTATACCTTCACCCGGGTAGCATGGAAGGCCGCCTGCCCGCTGAGACTATCGTAGTCCAGAGCGATAATCTCATTTGGGTTGACGCCTATGTCGTCCGCCCACTTGCCACAGGCATAGTGCCCCTGTCCAACAGCCATTGCGACTACCCCGGGAACCATCCCCTCGAACACCCTGGCCCTGGCCTTTATTCTGCCAACCTCGGACTCAACCCACACCATATCCCTGTCGCTGATCCCCAGGTCACGGGCTGTTTCCGCGTTGATCTCCACCAGAATGTCCCAGCCATAGCCGTGCATCACCAGGAATATCTCCTGGGCCCAGGGATAGTTCTGGTTACCGTCCTTCACATCAAGCACCGGGGAATATGTCACCAGCTTGAGAGGGTACCTGGAAGCATCACCCGAGAACTGCACGGTGAGCACATCAGGCAGATCGTCCGATCGAAACTCGAATTTCCCTGAACCGGTCTGGAATATCTCGTTGTACTTGGCCGGGTTGTCCTTGGCATACTCATATGCCTGACCCACCCAGACGCCTTTCTTCTTGAACTCGCCCCAGTCAATGAGGGGCTCCGTCCGGTACTTGACGAACTCCTCGGCGAACGTTTGCGCGTCGCCGGACGTAATGTCAAACGACGCCGGCGTTTCTCCGTGTATCTCCTTGACCAGGTCAAAGAGTATCCAGCCTACCTGTCTTGAACTATGCAGAGGCCCAACTACCGGCTGCTTTATTCTAGCCTCCGCATAACCCGAGCCTGGCAGAGCAGTCTCATAAGCCCACTCCTCCAGGTATGTGGCCGACGGCAGGACCACGTCCGCGTAGGCCACCATCTCATTGACCGCCGGCCCAATGTGCACGTAGTAAAGGTCCTCTCGCTTGAGTGCCTCGTCCCAGTCGGCCTTTTGCGGCACGGCCATTATCAGATTGCTGTTCACGCCGATGATTACGTCGACGCCGCCGTTCAATACCAGATTCGCTGCCTCGCGGAAGCTTATGCCCGGCTCGGCGCCGGTGGCAGGCGGCATATCCTGATAGGGAGGAGACTCCTGGTACAGTACACCGCCAGGAGCATCGATACTGCCTACAAGAGCATTGAGACAGAATATGGCGTGGCTGGCCTGGCCGCCGTGAGGCCACCTTGTGGCCCCGATACCGCTCCAGGCGATAGCCGGCTTAGACGCGGCAAATTCCCTGGCCAGACGGCGCACCACACTGGTATCGACTCCGGTCATGTCGGCCAGCGCTTCAGGGCTGAAATCGCTGAGCAGCAGGGCCCTGTACTGGTCGAACCCCGATGTCCAGTTCTCAATGAAATCTGCATCGTACAACCCTTCATCCACTATCACATGGGCCATAGCCATAGCCAGAGCACCCTCAGCGCCGGGATTCACAGGTATCCACTCGTCCGCCTTGGCTGCGGTAACAGAGTAGCGGGGATCAATCACCACTACCTTGGCCTGGTTTGGCCTCTCCCTCCGTATCTTGCCCCACATGCGCAGATTGCGCGCCAGCGGCCTCTCCGACTCCAGAATGCTGGCACCGAAAGCCAGGATATAGTTGGAGTTCTCCAAGTCATACCCGCTGTTGAGCCGCCCATCCGCCATCTTCTTCCCCAATCGGTCGGCACCCGTCTCCAGCGCATCCTCGGGAAAGAGATTGACGATGCTGCAGGTCCTGGCAAACTGGCAAATGAGGTCTGAGTTGCTGGTGGAGTTGAGCCCCTCGATAATGAGCACCTTCTCCGGTGCTGTTTTCTTCAACCTGGCTGCAACCTGGCTGATTGCCTCGGGCCAGAGCAGGTGCGCCGGGGGGCTCTCGAAGTCCCTTTCCAGGTCCACCACACCACCCTTGGCACTCCCGGCCTTTCTAATCAAGGGCCCTCTGGTGAAACGTTCCGGGTTGTAAAGCACCTGAAGCCCGACATGGGAGCGAGGACAAGTCTTGCCGCCGGAGTAATCGGACTCTGTGCTGCCGATGATCCTCACTGCCTTGCCATTGACCACCCTCACCTTCACCGCACAGCGCGTAGGGCAGTTCAGGCAGGAGGTGGGTACCCACTCCTCGGTGATAACGCCTTCGGTGGCCTCCGCCGCTCCACCGAGATCGAAGTGGGGCCACTTGATGACATACGCAGCGGTAGCTGCTGCCGCAGCACCGGCCGACAAACCAAGAAAGGTCCTCCGGCTAACAGTAAAGCCTTCGGACCTCTTTTCTCTCACAGACCGACCACCGCTATCGCTTGAAGCTCGACCTGACACTAGCCTTATCGCCTGTCCCCACACCCCCGTCCACTTCGTCTGCGGCAGCGCTCCATCACGCTGGGACTAATGATACCTTGCCAGGAACGCGACTGTCAAGCTAGTGTACTCGTCCACTACATATGAGACAGTTGGAGGTCCGGGGCGATCTCCGGATGGCAGTCTCTAAGATACTCCGCAGGCGTTCTCCATTGCAATGCTTGATGAGGGCGGATGTGGTTATA
>Ga0180301_10001036_pt1 | contig 21759 bp, 25 predicted proteins | sample GuaBasSediGuay16_FD_121797 | JGI IMG/M metagenome (GOLD analysis project Ga0180301, IMG submission 121797) | Subseafloor sediment microbial communities from Guaymas Basin, Gulf of California, Mexico - Guay16, Core 4569-2, 12-15 cm | ecosystem: Environmental > Aquatic > Marine > Hydrothermal...
AAATCGTCCCAGGTTTCCTTTTAAAGCCATTCAAAAGAACTAAGCCATATTATAATACCCTTTCAAAAAAGCTTTTTTGCCTCCAGAGGGTATTAAACTACCTTACTAAATCTTACACTAAGGCAAAGAAACACTTACAAACAGCAGCCAGCATCTCCCGTATAGGCTCATTTCGTATAATAAACCACTAGAAACCATACGCTTTAGCGGTTATAAAACTCTACTGATTTAATAGCTAAAGAGTCATAAGCTACTCTCTAGCAGCCTTAATCGCACCTATTTTATCTTCAATATTCTTGATGCGCTGTGGTATAGGAGGATGACTGCGCAGAAAAATCAAAGTATAGTTATTCTTCTTACTTCTCTTGAGTTTCTCCATCAGAGTAACACCTGCTTCGGGATTATACCCTGCTTTGTAAGTGTATTTTACAGCAAGGGAATCCGCTAAAAACTCATCCTGTCGGGAATAACCCAGAGTAACAAGGTTATATATTATATCTACTGCATCCCTTACAACAACACTTTCAACGTCTTTCAAAGCCAGAGATAGAACTAAATTCATCCCTAACGACGCTTGAAGGCGCTTAACAGCATGGCGTGCACATACATGGCCAATTTCATGTGCGAGAACAAAGGCAAGTTCATTCTCACTTAAAGCATTCACTGCCTCTTTATTTACAAATATATATCCACCGGGAAGAGAAAAAGCATTTATTCCCTTCTCGTCAATAATATAAAAATGGTAATCAAGGTAATCGCGGTCACACACTCTTGCTATTTTTTCTCCAATTCTTTCTACTTTTTTGTTCAGAAGATAATCTTTTATGATGTGATTATCTTTAATAACCTGTGGGGCAATACTCTTACCTATCGATACTTCGCTTTTATCATCTATAAAATAAATTTCTTTCTTTTCAGTGGCTGGATTATATACGGTAACACATCCTGCTGTTATGGCTAAAAATAAAAACATAAACACCCTATACATAAACATACCCCCTGTTGTATTTATTTTACAATACGTATATCAAAAGGAGAACTTGCAATAATCTCTGGTCCATTATAAGAACGAATACGGCCTGTTACTTCAACAGTTTTGCCCTTATAGAAAGTTAAAGGGTCAATCCCAATTTTACTAAACTGGCTGTAGCAATCTTTAAAAATAACAATAGTAAAATCTTTCCGGTAATCTTTTCCGAAATTTAAATAGAGCGCCTTCTTAGACATGTAAGTGCTTAACACCACTCCTCTTACTGTTCTTATCTGATTAATATACTGATAAGCATTTCTACTTTCTATCACCTCATAACTTCCCCACAAACCTTTCCTTTCTCGGCGTGCCTTTTGCTGCAAACTGAGAAATAAATCTGTATATTTTACATTAGGAGGACGCGTGTAGACAACAGCATAACCTTCTTCTATAAGCTTGGCATTAACAAACTTATTTCTTACAAAACAATATCCGAGAAGACGGCCATACTTATCGCTTCTTTCAACATCAAACTCTATCTTTACAAACTTTCCTTCTACAAGATGACGATTAAAATCTTTTGCCTCCAGAGCAAAAGGTTGAGGAGAATAGATAAAGCGCCCGTTCTTCTTTATACGTACCTCTGGAGTATCCAAGCCTATGTAACGCAACAACTTACCGTTAGAAAGCTTTACGGTATCGCCATCAATAACCTTAACTACTTTTATGTGGGTGTAATCAGGGGTAAAAGAACAGCCAAGGAAGAAAATAAGGAAGAGTAATCTTATCACTCTAAATCTTTAACAATTTTTATAAAAATATCTTGGGCAATATAAGGTTTGGGCAGAAGATACTTACGGGCAGAAACCCTTAATCTCTGTACATCAGAAGAAATACTATCAATCTTAACAGTAATTTTTACTTCTTCTGACAACTTTGCTTTAATTATCCCGCTTGACTCTCGAGCCAAAAGAATATCTGCACCACTGGATTCAAGCTTATCCCGACAGGCAATCCATAAATCATGATACCCTATATTTATATTACCCATAGCAGAGTCATTGCTTAAAACATACCCTGTAACTATACCAGTTCCTACCAGAACAGGAACGCATCCCATAAGAATAACTATTACTAAAAGCGGAATATACCTACTCATTTTTTCTGCTGTCTTTAGAAAAGTTAGTTATAAAAAAATCCTCTATTATGCACTTAGCCTCTTGGGTTTTCCTGCTCATCTGGTTACCTAAAAAGAAACTATAACCTTTAATGCCAAAAATTAGTATATCAAACGAACTATTCCTTTGCAAGTATTTAGCTGCTAACTGCAAGGAGGCATCATGCGTCAGGTAAAAATGATCGCCTATCTCCTCTGTTGAAAAAAACCTAAACCGCTCCTCACCATCATAAGAAGCAGCATCGAAAAATATAATCAGGTCAGCTTTACAATCCCTTATCTTTCCAAGATGGTTCTCCAAAGACTCTCCTACATTTAAAGTTTCTATGGTCAACTTAGCGTTTAAACTATCAATGAGGGAAGAACCAACCATATCATCGCTCCGCAGCTCATTTCCCATGCCTACCAGTAAAATAGATTTGCTCTTATCGATGCGCTTCTTAAGCTCCTTTAGAAACTCTGTTTCTTTATAAGAAGGACAAAATATATCGTACTCTTCCAATGCTACAGTAAGTCCGTCTAGGCCATTAAACCTAATGGTTCTTAAACCTAACTTCTCTGCTTCTTTGATAAGGTCTTCTCTATCATCTATGTAAACTATATCTTCATAAGGTGAATTACTTATTCTATTAAGCTCCTGGTAAATCTTAGGATGTGGTTTTATTTGTCCTACCTTAAAAGAAAGAACTAACCCATCAAACAAAGAAAAAACATCTCTCCATTTACCATACAAATAACTAAAATGAAGTTCGTTAATATTAGAAATTAAATAAACTCTATAAACACTGCTCAACTTCTCTATAAATTCAATAACCTCTTTCTTAGGCCAGAATATTTCACACCATATGCTCTTGAACTCATCAAAACTGATATCTGCCTTAAAAGTTTCTATAAACTTACTATAAAAATTACTTGCGTCAATTAACCCTCTCTCGAAATCAGCGCCAAAATCTCTATAAAAAAGCGCATCGATAATATCATCCAGAGAAACACCTATTCTACCTTCCATTCTATTAATGGCGCGGCTATAATCAAAATCAAAAACAACCCTCCCTAAATCAAACGCCAAACACTTCATAATTCACATTAATAATTAGTTAATGTAGCTCTTGGCTCCTCGTCCCACCATCCCTTATCCTTGACAATAGAATAACATACCTTAACTGGTTCACTTATAGAAGCTGGCATATAAATCTTTTAAATCTTTAGGAGGTAACGACCACTTTGCGCCGGCAGTAAGGGCAGAGAATCTTAAACCGATCCCACCGTCCTAAATCAACGCCGGCAGGGACTCTATCTCTTAAACCAATGTGTTCCTGGGAAAAAGCAATCAAAGAGGTATTTGAGGCATATAAAGGGCCTAATTTCTTTATTGTCCATAGTATCTGTTCTTTTGGGGCAATGGGTTTCTTACAAATCTCACAGACAACAAGCTCTTTCTCAATAACCTGAAACAATTCCTTTCTGTTTTCTGTAGTAGAAATATCAAATTCATTGGAAAGCATTATCCCTTTTTCTGTCAAACAGTTAAGCTGACACTGACCACATTCAATGCAAATATCCCAGCGCACAGTAAGTACTCTTTTGTATCCCGAGGTTGTTTGGACATCTTTTAAAGAAAGAGCGCCTGTTGGGCAAACATTAACACAGGCGCCACAGCCTACGCAATCTTCCTCGTAAAAATAAGGCTTGCCGCGAAAAGAGATAAAAGGTATATGGGGTTGTGAAGGAAACTTCGTAGTGTAAGGCTTACTGAACAAAGCTTCCAATGCTTTCTTAATCTCTCTTAATTTAGGATATCTCATACCATCTCCTTTTATATAAACTAATCATTATGATACTGGTCACACTCACTTTTATCCCATAACTTAACCCCTGCACGATGAGAAGCTCGCGCCAAAGCATGAGCAGCAGTAGGCGAAGTTAAAACCAAGAAAATAACCGCCAGAAGACATTTAATTCCTGCCAGCGATATTCCCATAATAAGAAATGTCCCGAAAAGAATACTGCATGTCCCGAAAGTAACGCATTTGGTTGCTGCCTGAAGCCTATTGTAAACATCAGGCAGACGCACAAGGCCCAGACATCCAAAGAAATCAAAACCAAGACCCAATCCGATAAAAATAAGCCCTATAATGTCATTCATCGAAATCCTTACCCTCCAGAAACTTTGCCAGAGCAAGAGTAGAGATAAAACTCTGCAGCGCCCAGGCAATGCCTATATCAATATACCAGTTTCTCTTCGTTGTAATAGTTAAAAGAGCGCATATTCCAATAATAAGAATACCCAACATATCTATAGCCACTATTCTGTCAGAAGCAGTGGGCCCGCGCATAATCCTGAAGAGACATAAGAAAGCGCTCAAAACAATAATACATAATCCTCGTTTAAAAAAATTCTCAAACGGTACACCTCTACAAGAGATTACCTCCAAAGGATAAAATATTACTATACTCAAAATCACTGCAATTAATAATAACCCTACAATATATTTTGTGTATTTCATTTTAATCAAAAACTTTCTTTAATATTCTCTCAAAACGATAAACAACACGTTTAGTGGCCTCTTCTATGTTCTTAGAACGGATATAAATCCAATGAACATAGAGTATGCCTTTATCTTTATCAATATCAACCGTTAATGTTCCCGGCGTAAGAGTAATGGAATTTGCTAAGAAAGTTAAAGCGGTATCTGATTTAAGAGTTGTTTTCACTCTAACAATACCGGGACGGACAGGCAACTTAGGGTGTAAAACCCTATAGGCAACATCTACATTAGCTTTAAAACATTCCCATACAAACATAGGAATATAGTAAAGAAACCATAAATACCTCTTAATGTGCTTAAAAGCATAGGGGCGGCACGTAAACAAATCCCCCGTTAAGAAAGCAACGAGCAAAGACACAAGAATACCTGTAATAACATTGTCTAAATCCAGAGAAAAAGTGATTAAAATCCAGATTATGAATCCTAAAATAAAAAGAATAAATCTGCTTTTCATCGCAATAAGCTAAACACCGTGCACTTATACCCTAAACCTTTCATTACAGCCTCTACAGCAGGAGAAAGAAAAACAGAGTTAATATAGGGTAAGATTAAAACCCCCCCTCCAATACAGATAATACCCAGAACTACCATAGAGAACTGCATAGAACAAGGCACCTCTTTTAAACTGGCGTAGGCTTTCTTAAGACTACCAAAAAAAGCATATTTCTGCACTTTCATAAAAGAAGAAAGAGTCAATATGCTTCCCAGGACTGCCCAGAAGGCAAGTCCTATTTTATGTACCTGAACACAGGCAATTATTATTATTAACTTGCTGAAGAAGCCGTTAAAGGGAGGAATACCGGAGATCGCCATGGAGGCGGCTAAGCTGGTTGAGGAAGTAACCGGCATTTTCCTCCTTAAGCCCCCCATCTTTTCTAAATTCCGTGTGCCCGTAGAATATTCAATAGCCCCGGAATTAAGAAACAGCAAAGATTTAAACACGGAATGATTGAAAAGATGAAATAATCCTCCCATAATGCCAAGAGGCGTACCCAACCCCAACCCTAAGATAATATAGCCAACTTGGCTGATGGAATGATAAGCTAAGAGGCGTTTTAAATCCATCTGCCCGATTGCCAAAAGAACTCCCACCATAATAGAAAGAACCCCCAGAAAAGTAAAAACCCCCAGAAGATGGCTGTTTACCCCCAGAACATTATAGAAAATTCTTAAAAGGGCATATACTCCCAGGGCTTTTATAAGGACGCCGGAAAGAAAGGAAGAAACCGGAGCAGGCGCAGAAGGATGCGCGTCAGGAAGCCATGCATGGAAAGGAACAATTGCAGCCTTTAAACCAAAGCCCATAATAAAAAGCACACTCACAAAAACAACAACATTACTTGGCGCTTTCTCCTGTAAAACGGCCGCCAAATCAGCAAGATTAAGAGTGGAAGCATAGGAATAAAGAAATGCTATGCCAACAAGAATAAAAGAAGAGGCAAGAACACTCATTATAATATATTTAAAAGTAGCTTCTAACTCCTCTGCCTCTACTCCATACGCAACGAGAGCAAAACTTGCTACAGAAGCAATCTCTAAGAAAATAAACATATTAAAGATATCACCGCTTATAACAATACCGTTCATACCAACAAGCATAAGAAGAAACAGAGTGTAAAATTTCCATTTGGCAGTGTATTTTCTCATATAACTTATGCAGAAGATATTAATCATTGAAGCTATTAGGTTAATGGTAACAAGCATAAAAACACTTAAACCATCAACAACCAGATTGATGCCATAAGGAGCACTCCAGCCCCCCACCTTATAGACAACCGCCCCCAACGGCGAGCTACCTACGACAAACAGCAAAAAACAGGAGGCAACAAAAGGGAAACCGCTGGCTAAGTTAGATAAAATATCGCAGAGAAAATCAGACTTCTTCCCCACAATCACAATAATAAACGACACAGCCAGAGGCACAATAACAAATAAAGGTATCATACTACCCTTTCAGTTTGCGTATCCTGGTAATATCAAAAGTCCCGTATTTCTCATAAATTCTTATGGCTACCGCCACAACCAAGGCAGTAGTCGCAAGGCCAATAACAATAGCTGTTAAAACAAGTGCCTGCACCAGAGGGTCAACCATATTGGAAATATCAGCACCGTGAGAATAAATAGGCGCATGCCCTCCCTGCCTGTATCCGAAAATTATAAGAAAAAGGTTTACCGCATATTCACAAATTACAGTGCCAATTATTATTTTAATAAGGTTTCTTTTGCGCAATATTCCGTAAATGCCGACAAGAAAAAGTACAAAACACAGTATATAGCTACTCATTTCTTCGCCTTAAGTTTAATGGTTATTAAAGCTAAAAATATAGCGAAAAGACCGAATGTAACTTTAAGCCCTATAGCAAGATAAGAAAGAGGGATTGTCCCCGCTGAAAAAAGGCTAAAAAGCTTACCCTTAGAGACAAACCAGTCATAAAAGAAATACCCTGCTTTATACCCCAATATGGCAACAATAAGAAATAAAAGCCCCCCCAATCCTTCAAACAAAGAAACAAAACGCTTAGAAAGCCTTCCAAGAGCCTCTTCTTTACCAAAAGCAAGCATAAGATGGATAAAGGATAAAGCAATAATCACGCCTCCGGCAAAGCCTCCACCGGGAGACAGATGTCCGTGAGTAACAATATATATCCCGTAAAGAAGAATAAGCCCCACAGTAAGGCGAGTAATCACCTTAACTATAAGACTCATACCTGGTTCTTGACTATAGCTCTTCTTCATTCTCAGGTTCACTTAACTCTTTTCTCCCTTTTCTACGCATAACAGCCAGAACCCCTACCACAGCAGCAAAAAGGACTGTTGCTTCCCCCAGTGTATCGTAAGCACGAAAATTTAAAACAACACTGGCAACCAGATTAGCTGCTCCTGTCTTTGCTAATCCCTCTTTAAGGTAAAACTGCGAAACCCGCATCACAGGTTCACCAAAACGGGGTAAATCTTTCAAGGCAGAATAGCCAAAATATAAAAATACCACCAGAAATACAAAAGTTGCCGTTGTATTAAAAAACCACCGTCCTGTAGTAGAAAAAGGTAAATCCTTTTTTATGGTAGCACGAATAAGAATAACCAGAATCAGTATCTCAACTACCAACTGGGTAATAGCTAAGTCTGGAGCTTTTAGAAGAAGAAAAGAAATACTTAAAGCAAGCCCTGCCGCACCCACAGCCACAACAGCAGAAAGCAAATCCTTAACCTCAAGGGCAATCACCGCCCCAAGAATCATAAAGATTATAAGAATGTCGAGCATCAACATATCACTTAAAAAAGATAAAAAATAAACCCATTACTCCTAAAAGACACCACACAAGATACGTAGGCAAAACTCCGTTGTGCAGGTATCTTAAAGCCCCCATGCAAGAGAAGACAAGTTTTTTCCCTTCCTCGTATAGGTCAAACACCTTTCTCTCTGCTTCTTTATAAACCCCTCTTAATAAGGGCAATTTCTTTATGCTCTCATAGAAATCTTCCACACTTACATTATCCGCAAGTTGCTCGCCACCCAGATAAGTTGGGCTGGTACGCACCTTTCCCGAGGTAAAAACAAACACAACAACCCCAATAAGAATACCAAGAAGAATAAGGTTGGTGGCTAAAACAGGGCTCCACAGTCCCTTGATAGGAATGCTACCCACGCTGCTTATGATGAACTTAAGGGCTGTAGAACTGAAAAATAAACCGTAAATAATACATAGAAAGGCAAGCATAAGAGGAGAAAAATAAGAAATCACTCCCACTTCTTTTACTTTTCTCTTTGCTTTGCCCAGAAATACGCCGCAGATAAGCTTCAAGAAAGATGCCAGGGTAAGGCCTGAACCTACAAGCGCCATAATTAAAGACAAGCTAATGACAACCTTAACAAGAATGCTTGAGGTATGCATAAATGAATCAATAAGACCCTGATAAACTAACCATTTGGAGACAAAACCATTAAAAGGAGGTATGCCGGATATAGAAAAAGCCGCAACAATCGTAATAATAAATGTTAAAGGCATATATCTATCCAACCCCCCCAGTTCTTCCAGATTACTGCTTTTAGCTTCAGTCTCTACATTCCCTGCCCCCAGGAATAAGCATGACTTATAAATGGCATTGTTAAGCATATGTAAAAGGCCTGCTCCTATGCCTATTGGGGTAGCACAGCCAATGCCTAAAACCATATACCCAACTTGCGAAACAGCATGGTAACCTAAAAGCTTTCTTACATTGTGCTGAATAAGCGCCATCATTACCGCACCAATTACCGTAACCGCCCCCACGACTAAAAGAACTATTTTTGCCGTATTGTTAAGAACAAAGCTGTCTCTTACGATACGCGCTAAAAGATATATTCCTAAAAGCTTGTCTAAAGAAGCCGGCAGATAAGCCACAACAGGTATTTTTGCTTCTTTAGAAACCTCCGGAACCCAGGTATGAAATGGCATTGCCCCCGCTTTGGCAAAACAGCCGCTGGCGATGAGAATAAATGAAAGAAGAGACAATCCATTGTTTATAGACAGAGAATAATTATTTAGAGAAAAGTTGATTGCTAGACGGTGATAAGTTAAATACATATAAATAATAAAACCCAGAAGCATAAGGCCGTCGCTTCCTCCTACTATTATAAAAGCCTTTTTAGCCACAGACGAGGTCTCATCAGAGTCTGATAAGTTAACAAGCTTAAAGAGAGCAAGGCCCAAAAACCCCCAGAAAATCATAAGAAGCCACACATTACGGGAAAAAACTGTCCCCAGGCTGGCAAAAAACGTAGCAAAAAACCACACATAATAATCCGCCCTGTCCTTCTTGATAGACCCCAAAGAATAGATAAAAATAATTACGGTAAAGAAAACAACAAAAATCCCCACAAACAAAGAAAGCCCATCAAAAATAAACATATTACTTGCCATATTGTTTTCTTAACTGTTCTCTTAAAATTTCTGTTTTGCGTTGAGAAAGCTTAATAAGGTCTTCTCCTTTTAAAAGCTTGTTCCCTTTTCTGTCAAAAGTAACGCTACGCTCTGTGCAACAATAGCAGGGGTCAACTGCTGCAAGAGTTATAGCCGCATCAGATATTGTATACCCGGGAACACTTGCCTGATTGGTTGCTACATTCATAAACGAAGGAGCCCTTACTTTATGTCGTACAGGACGATTTGTTCCGTCACTACGAACATAATGAAAACATTCTCCTCTTGGTGCCTCAACGCGCCCTATACCTTCACCTGCGGGTATATCTCTTACCTCAACAGCAATCTCACCCCGCGGCATCTTATCAAGACACTGCTCAATAATACGGCAGGACTCAAACATCTCTAACACCCTTGCGACCACCTTAGCATAAACGTCGCCGTCTTTTAAGACAATAACATTCCAATCAACATCTTTATAAAACGCATATGGGTCGTCACGGCGGACATCCACATCAACGCCTGAGCACCGCGCTGTAGGCCCTACCGCACCAAACGATACAGCATCTTCGTAAGAAAGAACACCAATTCCTTTTGTTCGTTTATGAATTATAGGGTCGTCTTCAACGGCCTTCTGAAACAATCTCAAATCTTTATACACATCCTTGATAGTCTTTCTGATAGCAGAATAGTCCTCTTCCTTTATGTCACGGCGTGCCCCTCCTATCTTCATCATAGCATAGCTGTTGCGGTTTCCGCTTATAAGCTCAAATAAATCAAGAACAGGTTCTCTTGCTTTCCACGCCCACATCCACACTGTATTGTATCCGATAAAATGGCCTGCAAGACCTAACCATAAAAGATGGGAATGAATACGTTCAAGTTCAGCAACAATCATTCTGATATAACTTCCTCTTTCTGATGGCTCTATTCCTAAAAGGTCTTCTACAGCTAAAACATATGCAAAAGGATGAGAAGTGGAGCATATCCCACATATTCTTTCCACAAGAAAAGTTACCTGGTCCCAGTGTTTGCTCTCTGATAATTTCTCAATCCCGCGGTGATTGTAACCAATCTCAATTTCCAAATCTACCACACTCTCTCCTTCTACAACAAGCTTAAAAAACTCTGGCTCCTCTTGCAAAGGATGATAAGGACCAATGGGGACTATTTTCCTCTTTTTGTTAGCCATTTTCATCCTCTTTGTCTTGGGGATAAGGCTTCTTCTCAAGAATACAGGTTTTTCTTAAAGGATATTTGCCTTCTGGCCAATCGTGATCCAACAGAAGATGTTTTAAATCAGGATGTCCTATAAATTTTATCCCCAGCATTTCATGAATTTCTCTTTCTACCCACTCAGTAGCACGAAACATCGGCACAAGAGAATCTACCTCAGGGTTATCCTGTTCATGCACAAAAACCCTCACATTAAATAACTCACCGGTCTTATCAGAACCAAAATGGTATATAAGTTCAAAATTATCCCCGTTATCCACACCGCTTACAGTAGAAAGGCGCATCTTAAAGTCTTTATAAAGAGTTTCCGCAACAGAATGCAAATCGCTCTTATCAACTGTAAAATAAACGCGACGGGGATTCTTAACAGACCAATCTTTAAACTTGCCTTCCAGCTTTTTCTTAACTTCGTCTTTTATCATTTTTTGTTACCTTCTCAATAAGCTTGACAATGCCTGCAATTATTGCCTCTGGTTTGGGAGGACAACCTGGTATATAAACATCAACAGGAATAATCTCATCTAAAGGTGCTTCCATCGAATATGACGGTCGAAACATATGCTGGCTGCAGGGACATGTGCCCACAGCCACAACAAAACACGGCTTAGGTGCCTGCTCATAAACCCGCATAAACCGCTTAAGGGATTTCTTGTTCATCGCCCCTGTTATAAGCAAAACATCGGCATGCCGCACACTACCCACAAGCTGCATACCAAACCTCTCAATATCAAAACGAGGGGTAAGACAGTCAAGAATCTCAATGTCACAGTTATTGCAGGAACCGGCACTTACATGATAAACCCACAGAGACTTTGTAAGAATCTTTTCTTTTAAACCCATGCTAATAACCCATTATTGCAAAAATTATGCCAATACACCCCAGGGGAAAAAGAAAAAACCAAAAGAATCCCAAAATATCCTTTATGCACAGACGCGGATTGGTGTTTTTTAACACAGAGATAATAAGCACCATTATAATATATTTATAAATTAAATGCCAACCTAAATTCTTCCCTGCGAAAAGAAGAATTATAAACACAGGTAGGATAAAATAAAGCAGGGCTTTGGTAACCTTAAAGAAACTTAAAAGAGGGCCACAATATTCAATGAACGGTCCCCCCATAATTTCCTGCTCTGCCTCGCTTACGTCAAAAGGAACAATCCCCAGTTTTGCCTGGATATAAAATACACCTAAAATAAAACCTATAATACCTGATATACTGAAAATATGCGAACCATACTCTCTCTGATAATCTATGATACCCACAAGAGATATTAGCCCTTTTGATTTAATGATGGCAATAACCAAGCTTACAATAAAAATGAACTCGTAAGAAAGCATAAGTTTTATTTCTCTTGAGGCACCGGCGGTAGCAAGAGGGTTAGAAGATGCTGCCCCCCCAAGAACAATAAAAAGAGAAGGGATAATAAGTAAGTAAAGGATAACTATTACATCCCCTGCAAACCCTTGTGTATATAGGTAACTTGCGTTGATTATAAAAGAAAGTAGTAAGACTGCTCCAAAGCTTACAAGGGGAGAGATAATAAAAAGCGGCTTGTTTGCTCCTTCAGGTATAATCTGCTCTTTACAAAATAGTTTGGCAATATCGAGAAAATTCTGATACCAGGGAGGACCTGCACGATACTGAAAACGTGCGGTTAGTTTTCTCTCAAGCCACCACCCCCATCCTCCAAGGATAAGGGTAAACAGAAAACCGGGAAAAATAAAATAATCAACTATAAACATTATCTTTTCTTATAAAGAATCGTATCGTCTTTAAACCACCTGGGAGAATGTACCGCTAATTTATCAGAAACAAAAAACACACCCTTATCTATATCTTCCTCTTCAATATCTTTTATCTCTATAGCAGAATACGGACAAGTGTCTATACAGAGAGCTTTTTGGCTGCTAAGACATAGAACACACTTAGAGTCAAGAAACCTCAAGAAATCGGGAAGAATCGTCCCAAAAGGACAGGCAATACTACAGGTTTTACAAGAAGTACATAAGAAACGGGCACGCCTTAAGATGCCATTTTCATCTTTTTTGAGAGCATTATGATAACAGGAGCTGACGCAAGGAGCTTCTTCACATCTACGGCACAATACACTAAAAGTAGCCAACTCTCTTATAGAAGTAATACCGTTATTCTGGGGATGAAAAATATAACTACACTTTACCACACATTCTTTGCAGTTATCACATTTTTCTAAGTCAATAAAAAGGCGCTTCATACGGTTAATCCCATATATCGTGTATATCCTTTATATCCTCAAACTTAAACACCGGTCCGTCCTTACACACATAATATTTACCCAGACGGCAATGCCCGCATTTACCCAAACCGCAACTCATATTTTTCTCCATGGAAAGATAGATGTTGGAAGACAAAAAGCCCAGCTCAAGCAGTTTTAAAGTGGTAAACTTCATCATTATGGGCGGACCGCATACAACTGAAATTGCCTCCTTTATTTTAATAGGCAAATCATCTAAAATGGTGGTTACCACCCCTGTATTTCCTTTCCATTCGGCATCGCCTCTATCCACGGTAAGCCTAAGCTGTACATTCTTTTTCTTTGGCCATTCATGAATCTGATATTTATATACAATATCATCCGGCGTTCTTGCCCCATAGCAAATAATAATTTTCTTGAACTCGTTAATCTGCGAAAAAAGAGTAAAGATAAGAGAACGCAAAGGCGCAAGACCTACACCCCCTCCTACAATAAGAATCTCCTTATTCTTGAATTCGCTAACAGGATAACCCTTCCCGTAAGGACCACGCAAACCCAATACGTCTCCAACCTTAGCATTATGAAAAAGATTAGTTACCCTGCCCACTCTCATAATAGTAACTTCAAACTCATCTTTACGCAAAGGACTTGAAGATGGAGTAAAAGGTGCTTCTCCTACCCCAGGATAGGTTAACTCTACAAACTGTCCTGTAGAAAAAGAAAATTCTCTTTCTGTTTCAAGCACAAACGTTTTTATGCTGGGGGTCTCTTCGATTATCTTTGTAATTTTTGCTTTTATAGGAGAATAAATACCCATTTTTTATACTTTGGCTTTTTTGCTGTAAAGATTCCTAAAAATTTCCCGTAAATCAATCTTTCCGATACAGCTCTCAATGCAACGCCCGCACCCTGTACAAGCATAAACCCCAATCCTGTCAGGAAAAAACTCAAACTTTTTAATATAGCGGTTGCGCAGGCGCTCTTTGCGTAATTTTAAAGGGTTGGCTCCGCCTGCTACACGGCTAAAATTCTTATACTGACATCCATCCCAGATACGGCCGCGCACGAATTGCGAATCTTTCTTTGCGTCACAAAGAAGAAAACAGTGACAGGTAGGACAGTTCATAATACAGGCTCCACACTCCACACAATCTTTGGCTTTAAGCTCCCACACATCATTTTCATATCCGCCTTTTATAAGCTCATAAAGAGCGCCCTTTGGGACAAGCCCCTGTTTTTTTATATTTTCTTTCAAACTATCCAGCATTCTCTGGCGGTTATTAAGACGCTCATTGATATATTCATCTCTTACAGTCTGAAAAAGGTTGCGGTTATTATCAACTACTTTTCTTCCTTTCTCAGAACCAATATCAACGATAAAAATATCGTCAACAGGAGAAATATTTAAATCGAACATATCTTCGGGATAAGGATTTATGTCTAAAGCTAAACAAAAACACACATCCTTAAACCCTGTGCAGTCGCTGGAAATAATAATGTTATTCTCGCGCATGCGCTTATAATCTTCATCAACATCGCCGTCAAGAAACACATAGTCCTGAACCTTAAGCGACTGCAAATCGCAAGCCTTAGCCCCCACAACACAAAAAGGCCTTTTATAGTAGCTGTCTTCCTGAAAATAGCCTTCAATTAACTGCTGGGAAGGTAAAAGAAACTGGCGGATAGAAGTTACAGCCCGGTACTTATTAAAGGTAAAACTACCATTAAAAGTTTCAAAGATATAGTTATCATCACCATAAGGAGAGACGACATTGTGAGTTTTAGAAATACTATCTAAGAGTCTTAAAAAACTCTGTTTTGTTATTACAAAAGTGTCTTTCATGTTAGATTGTGAATTATTTCACAATGAAGGACATAAAAATAATTTTTAAGAAAAAAGTATACCAACAAAAGCATTATTGTCAACAAAAATATTTATGTAATCCTTTATTTCTCTAATATTCGTCTTACAAGGCTAAATACTTCTTCAACCCCTACTGCCTTAAGACAGAGAAAACCTTTTCTGCAGTTGTGGGCAAGACAAGGATTACATCCTACATCCTTATGTATGTAAAATGCTCTGCTGCCAAGAGGCCTCCAGCGCCGGGGAGAAAGCCCGGCATCGTTTCTACCAAATATGGATATTACTGGTGTACCTAAAGAAGCAGCAATATGCACAGGACCACTATCATTGGAAATAAGAAGCTCTGCTTTCTCCAACAAGGCCCCTAGCTGCCCAATATTTAATTCCCCTCGTAAATCAACCAGATACAGCCTCCCTTTAAACAGTTCATCACAAAATCTCCTTTCTTCCTTTGAAGAAATAACCAGAATAGGCTTATCAAAAGTATTCTTAATCATATCAACGAGTTTACCAAAATAAGAAATAGGCCACCGTTTAGAAGGACACGATGCTGAGGGGTGAATAACAAAAAACTTATCATTATCGCTTAACCCTTTTTCCCTCAACAAGACAGCTACTCTCTTCCTCGCCTCTTCCCGGACAGGAAAAAAAAGAGTCCGCTCAACCACGGGGATACCTGCTAAACGTAGAATATCAAGGGTATATTCCATCTCGTGCTTGAAGCCATCTTGTTTGGTGTGAGGTAAACGGTGGGTAAGAAGTACCCCCATTTTTCTATTCCAGCCAAAGCGCATAGGAATCCTCGCAAAAAAAGTTATCATATGCACACGATTTGTAGGATGCAAAATTAACGCTAAATCAAATTTCTTTTTGCTCAAAGAAAAAGCGAATCGTAAAGATGAGACAACGCTTCTGTGCCGGCCATATTTATCATAAATAATCACTTCGTCAAGATAAGGATTGCCCAAAAGGACATCTTTTGTATACGGACGGCACATAAAGGCAATAAAACTTGAAGGATAAGCAAGACGCAAATTCTTTATTACAGGCGTAGAAAGAATAACATCGCCTAAACGGTCCGTACGAACAACAAGAATCTTTTTAGGCTCTTTCATGATAAGTCAGCCTTAAGCATCATTCGTAATGCCTCTATCACCTTCCTGGACTCTATCTCTTTCATGCACTCACAGTTACGACAACACTCTGCTTTATTGCATGGTCGACACTCAATACTATCATTAGTAATCACTCTATAGTCCTGGGAGAATGGCCCATAACAATTCTCATCGGTAGGCCCAAAAAGGGCAACAATCTTTAGATTCAGATAACTTGCCAGATGAAGAAGACTGGAGTCAACACAGAGAATTGCCTGACAATAATGAACCATAAGATAATAAACTTCTGCGAGGGTGGTCTCGCCAGAGAGATCGACTACCCCCTCCATAAGACTAATACCCTTATAATAAGAAGAACTCTTTTTGTCACCGAGAAGAACAACAGAATATTCGGGAAGAAAATGTTTTAAAATTTCTCTAAGCTTATCCTGAGGATAAACTTTAATACGTGAACGAGAATAAGTGGAAACAAAAATTGATGGTTTAAGTTCAAGTGACTCCATATGCATCTTTTCTTTATTTTTAAGTACAATCTCTCCTCTAGGAGCCTTGTGCACCTTAAGAAAAGACGAAACCAAAGATATGTTCTTATCCTTATTATGCAAAGGCATTTTGCCTAAACGAATTAAAGGAGTATGTTTTTTAATCCTTAAGATGAACGGCAACAAAGAATGTTTAAAATCAATCATTAAATCATACCCCCCTTTTAGCTTCCCACAGAATTTTCTCTTATCCTTTATCGGCCAGTGTTTATCATAAACAACCACATCATCAATAGGACTGTAACGGGATAGAAAGTCGTGCGTGTAAGAAGAGGCGATTGCTGTCATCTGGCTCTGCGGGTAACTTGCCCGTATAAGGTCAATCGCAGGAAAAGTAAGAATTATGTCGCCTATGTTTGTGGGAAAATTAATAAGAATTTTTTTAATCATCTTTTTTTTCTAGAATACTCCGTACAGTCTCCGCTACCTCCTCCGGTTTAACTGAACGCATACAGATAAAATCCCGCTTGCAACTCTTAACATAGCAGGGAACAGAACAGGTGGTATTCCGAAAAATTATTTTCCCTTTTGTTGAGGAACGCGGAGAAGTAAGAAAAGGACTGGTAGCTCCATATATTCCTACATAAGGCGTTCCTACAGAAGCAGCAATATGCAAAGGCCCAGAGTCTCCTGACACCACCACGTTCATCTTTCTATAAACTGCCGCCAGCTCTAAAATGGTTGTCTTCCCTGAAAGATTAATAACAAATTCCTCCTTCTCAAAGCGTGGAAAATAAATCTTATGATGAGAGCCAGTAATAAAAAATTTGACCATCCTTAATTTATCATGCACAAGGTGGATGAAACGCTCAAAATAATCAAGAGGCCAATCCTTAGGGGGCCAGTTGGTAGAAGGGCTTAAGGCAATACGGAAATCATCTCCTTTTATGTACTCCTTCAACAAAACCTCTGCCCGTCTGACTGCACCATCGCAAATGTAGATACGACTGTTCTTATTCTCGAAGGGAATACCATAATCTTCCACCACCTTCAGGTAATAATCCTGCTTATGGAGAGAATCTTTATTAACCACAGGAATTCTATGCGTCAAAAGAAAGGCCCGCTTCGGATAAGCATAACCGACGCGTTGTTTAATACCCGCAAGATAACACAAAAATGTACGCGTAAAAGAACGGTGAAGAAGAAAGACAATATCATAACTGTCCCTACGAAGAGCAGAAACAAATTTGATTTTTTCTCGAATACTACGGTGAGAGCTCCTCTCATCAAAAATAATTAGTTTATCCACATAAGGGTTACCGATAAGCACATCATGGCAACGCCGAGGCACTATAAAGGAAAGAAAACTATCTTTGTATGCCTGTTTTATTGCTTCTGCAATTGGGGTTATAAGTACCACATCCCCCACCCAGTTAGGAGCAAAGACAAGAATATGCATAATTCTTTAACCACCTAACGTTTCTCGATAAACATCTATGAATTCCTTAACCCTTTTTGAGAAGTCAAAGTTATTCTTCACCTGCTCTCTGCTGTTTTGACTTATACGCATCTTAAGATTTTCATCTTCTAAAATGGTTATAACTGCATCTGCAATGGCATTAACATCCCCCACAGGAACACGTAAACCCGTGTTCTTGTGGTCAACCAGTATACGCAATCCTCCTGTATCAGATACTACACAGGGAATTCCGAAATACTGCGCCTCAAGCACAGATAGCCCTAAAGGCTCCTCCCGGGAAGGAAGACAAAAGACATCAAGGGAAGATAAAAAAGAAGATAAAGGAATCTGTTTCAAAATGGTAACGGATTCTTCTACCCCTATACTCTCTGCTAAAGATAAAAGTGCTCTTTCTTCTTTTCCCTCTCCTAAAATATACAGATGCGCTTCGGGGAAACGTTTAAGTACTCGCTCCATACTTTTAATAAGGTAATCAAACCCTTTTACAGAAGAAAGACGGCCTGAAGCGCCAATACGAGGATATCCTTTAAGACTAACAGAAACAGAGTTGTTATCTGCCAGCTCTTCAATATCAATCGCAGAAAGAATAACTTTCACCTTCTTGGGGTCAGCGCCAAAAAACTTAATAAGGTCACTACGCACATAAGGAGTAATTGCTATTGCTAAATTTCCTTGTGCCTTCAATACTCTTCTTGCCCAACGGCGGTAATGCTTTTGGTAGAACCCGTGAAAATTTGCAACATAAGGAGTGCCGGTAAAGAAAGAAAATAAATGTGCTGCTACATGGGTAACGCGTGTATGAGCATGAATAATATCGAAGGGAAATTTTTTCCTTATTAAAAAGAGTTCAACCACCGCTAAGAGAACCTTAAAGGAAACTTCACTCTTTGTCCTTATGTTTAGCCTAAAAACAGGTATATCCAGCTTTAAAAAATCATCCTGCCGACTCCCCCCACTCGAAGCCACTGCAACAGAAATCCCTTCTCTTTTAAGATAGCGCGAAAGAGTATATGTGTATGTAGTAATCCCCCCAATATCAAGATGAGTAAGAAGCTGTAATACTTTCATACCAGGTTAATACTTCTTGACTTACATTAATCTTAGCTAATTAAGAATCAGAATGAATACCAAACAGTAAGAAACACATCAACCAAGAGGTGTTAACAACAGCTAAAATAACTCTCTCTACACCAATCACTATTTCCTATATGATGTTTTCATTTAATTCTATCACGGCGCTTATTGGATTCTCTATTCTTACTGTCTCGCAAGTAATACTTCATCCGGGAGAAAACTTCACGGGGATAAATTTCTCTCATGCACTTATTGTGACGGTAAGGACATCTTTGCCTGTAACAGAAAGAGCAATCCATTTTTTTATAAATAACCTCAAGCTTCTTACTAGCCACAGTATGCCTGGAAGGATTTGTTGGCCCAAAAAGGGCAATAGTAGGAACCCCTAAACACTGGGCAAGGTGCAAAGAAGCAGTATCAGGGGTTATAAATGCTTCAAGGTGCCTTATTACCCTCACAAGTTCGCGTAAACCTGTCCTGCCACAGAGATTAACTATCTTCCCTCTAACTGAACTCTCAATTTTACGAGAAACCTCTTTTGCACTGCTGTCTCCAAGAAGAACTACACGGAAGGAGGGAAGTTGATTGTAAATCATCTCAATAAGCTTAATTATATATTCCGGGGGCCAGTTTTTTGTCTCCCATTTTCTTGACGCAGAAACATTTATACCTACATACCTATAAGTTTCATCTAACAAAGAAACCCCGCCGTCGGGCAAATTCCAGAAGGTAAGTTCTTTCTTTTTAAACTTTATCCCCACAAGTTCTAAAATCCTTTCCTGGGAAGAAAGAGGATCCACAGACTTATCCTCTGGAAAAGGCCTCCTGTGAGTAAGAAGAAACCCTAATTTGCGGGAAAACCCGAAGGATCTGCGAGGAAAACTCAAGAAAGCAATAACATGGGAGGCAAGATTGTTTTGAAAATCAATTATATAATCAAAGTTTAATCGGCACAGTCTCCCAGAAATATTTACCAGCGACGAAATCTTCTTATAATCGCTATCTAAACCAATAATTCTATCTACAAAAGGACAACCGTGGAATAAAGAAGCATATTTTTTCAATACAAGAAGAGTCAACTCACTTTGAGGGTATTTTTCTTTAATCGCTTTAAGAGAAGGTATGACGAGAATAATATCTCCCAAGGAAGAAATCTTTATAACAAGAATCCTCTTAAGATTCTTTGCTTCCATATACACTTTTCTTGTTCGTTCAGCGCACTCACCCAGAACATACTCCCTTTCTACCCTTTTTCTTGCATTTATAACTATCCTTTCTACGAGGCGTCTGTTTTCTAAAAATTCCATTATTGTATCCTTGAGCGCCTCATCATCACGAGGAGGAACCAAAAAACCATTCTTGCGGTGTTCAATAATCTCTGGGAAAGCACCTACTTTTGTAGCAATTACAGGCACTCCTACTGCCATTGCCTCAATAATTACTCTTCCAAAGGATTCCTCTACTACAGAAGGAACAACCAATACACTAGCCTTTCTAAGCATATCTTCTACATCAGAACGATATCCTAAAAACCTAACATAGTAATTTAAAGAATAACGCTGCAGAAGACTCTTAAGATAATTAAGATATCTTTTCTTCTTGCCAGTGGCTTCTCCTACAATGTCCAACCGAACATAAGGATTCACCCTAACTATGCGCCGCATAGCTCTTATAAGGTATTCGTACCCTTTCGAAGGGCTAATCCTTCCTATACTCAACAAAGTAACGTTCCTTGTCGTATCTCTCTTTGGCGCAAATTTAAACTTTTCTAAATCTACCCAGCGGGGAATAATTCTAATTCTACTGTAATCCACGCAAAACGACTCCTGCATGTGCCGAGCGATAACCTTGGAAGGGCATATTACAAACTTCCCCCACCCCATTATACTACTTAAGAAATGAGAAGAGTAAAAACCATGAGCGGTAGTTATAAACTCCACATCACTTTTGCGTGTAGCCATAAAAGCAATCCACGCCGGCACCCGAGACCTGGCATGCACAACATCTATGTTTTCTTCTTTAATAATTTTGCGTAGTTTTCTTACAGAAAGAAGGGTAAAAGGAGACTTCTTATAAACATTCAATTTGTAATGCTTTGTATTCAGACGTTTCAATTCATGAGTAAGCCTGCCTCCGCCTGATACAACTATAATCTCATCATCTTTATCTTTAAAATAATTTGCAAAATCAATAACTCCCCTTTCTACTCCTCCTACCTCCATCCTAGGCACTATTTGCATTATCTTCATAACCAAACCTTTAATCAAAAAAGCTTTCCTATAGCATCTCCTATAACACGCTGATTGTATTCAAAAAGAGAATACGCAGGCTCATAGAAATATTCTATCTTATCATAAGGCGGGCGCAGCAAGCTTATCAAGCTCTCTACAGAAGCTATAAAGTTTACATGACGGTGATCTAAAATCTCCTCTAACTCCACCCCTACTGTAGCTTTCTTCATACTTAAACTCTCAGAAATCATAGAAATGCTATCGGTGCTCACAAAAACCACAGAAGCAAAATTAAGAAATCCTCCTGCGATAAAAGAATAATTTTTCCTGTTGGCAATTATTATAACCTCTGCATTCTTGAAACTCCCTAAATTTTTCTCTATAAGGCGTTCCACTCTCCTCGGTGTTCTACGAGAAGTGGTAATTAATATGCTGTAATCTC
>Ga0180301_10001037_pt1 | contig 21752 bp, 21 predicted proteins | sample GuaBasSediGuay16_FD_121797 | JGI IMG/M metagenome (GOLD analysis project Ga0180301, IMG submission 121797) | Subseafloor sediment microbial communities from Guaymas Basin, Gulf of California, Mexico - Guay16, Core 4569-2, 12-15 cm | ecosystem: Environmental > Aquatic > Marine > Hydrothermal...
TAAAGTTTCTTAGGAAAATTACTTTTTCAATGGAATAAAAAAGCCAGTTATAAAAATAGAATCATAAGATGGCAAAGTTATAGCAGAAATAGAAGGAAAATGGGGATGTGATCCAGAAAAAAATAAAAGAATACTTGATAGATAATGAACCTATTAACCGAAGCAGAGCTTCAGGATATTTAGATAAATAAATTTATCTTCTCCACCTTCTTGTCATTTTTTCTCCATCTTTTTGAAATCTTTTCTTAATTTTTCTATTTCTTCTTCAAGTTTCTCTGCTTTGTCTACAACCTTCTTATCTCTTGTCCTACTTGCTATATTTTTTATTTCATCTGCTAATTCATGTATTCTTGAATCTAGTTTATAAGAAGTATCATGTATTTCGTTCATAATTTCGGCCATCTTTGTTTGTGCATTAGGTGTAATCCCAGGAATAATTTGACTGCCTCTTTTTGCTTGATTTTCCAGCAGCTTTAGTTCTCGCTCAACTTCAAATTTTATCATATTAAGTACTCTCTTATCGGTCTCTGTTAATTTAACCTCGCTTTTTTTATCTAATTCCTTTATCATATCTTCTAACTCCTTTATTTCCTCCTTTTTTTTATTAATTCTGTCATAAATTAAGTTCACATCATATCTTTTTTCTCCAAAAGCCATTCCAATTTTTCCTATTTCTTTCATTTTGCTGGGAGAAATAATTCTTGTCAAAATGAAAAAAACAATACCAGCTCCTAAAAAAATTACAGCAAAGTTATAAAGAAGTAATGCTACAGAACCATACCAGCCAGAATAAACAATTATGATATAAAAAGTAATTGAGAGTAGACCTTTAAGTTTTATATTTATATCTTTTAAAAAAGCATTTGTAACTATTAGTAGCAAAATAATCAAAATCACCGATGGAACAAGCAAATATTCAATCAATAATTTATCAATTGGTATTGAATAACAAGTTGCTCCCAATTTGAACAAAGTGCAAATAATTTCCTGAACAGCCATAATTGTAATTGATAAAAGAATATATAAACCAATTTTTTAAAATTAAAAACTTATATTGGGAAAAATATTGCAACTGTTGTCATTGGAAGAAAGGTTGTTAACTTACCATATACAACAACTTAAAGTTTAAAAATAAATAAATATTGGTGTTTTATAGATGCAAAAAGAAGAAATTTTTAAAATTGTTGAAAAACAAAATAAATGGAGGTCTGAATGTCTGAATCTTATAGCAAGCGAAAATATAACTTCCCCGGAACATGATAAAGTTTATGTTTCTGATTTTATGCACAGATATGCGGAGGGTCTGCCTTTTAAAAGATTTTATCAGGGGGCAACTTACATAGATGAATTGGAGAGCAAAGCGGTAGAACTTGCAAAAGATGTTTTCCACGCCAAATATGTTGATTTGAGACCGATTTCCGGAGTAATGGCAAATATGGCCGTTTTCTCGGCATTAGGTGATTATGGATCTGTCCTTCTAAGCCCCGGAGTCATTGGAGGTTCGCATATATCTCATGAGAAATTTGGCGTTGCTGGAATATTGGGATTGAAAACAGAACACGCTATTTTCGATAAAAAAGAATATAATATAGATGCAGATGCAACAATTAAAAAAATCAGAGAAGTAAAACCAAAAATTGTTGTGCTTGGAGGTTCGGTGATTCTTTTCCCCCATCCGGTTTCAGAATTAAGAAAAGTTTGCGATGAAGTTGGAGCAAAACTTATTTATGATGCCGCCCATGTTCTTGGATTGATTGGTGGAAGAAAATTTCAGGATCCTTTAAAAGAAGGGGCAGAAATAATTTCTTCGTCAACTCACAAAACTTTCCCGGGTCCTCAGGGAGGAATAATTCTTTCGAACAGCGATGAAAAAACATTCAAAAAAATCCAGTCTAAAATATTTCCCGGCTTGGTTTCAAACCACCATCTGCACAGAATACCTTCAATGATAATTGCCACACTTGAAATTAAAGAATTTGGAGAGGATTATGCAACCCAGACAATAAAAAATGCAAAAACTCTTGGTCGAGCAATGTACGAATCTGGTTTTGATGTTCTCTGCCCGGATAAAGATTTTACGGAATCACATCAAATTCTCGTTGATGTCAGAAAAAATGGTGGCGGAAAAAAAGTTGCTTCAACTCTTGAAAAGGCGAACATAATTTTAAACAAAAACATCCTCGCGTTTGATGATGTTAATAATTCGGATGATCCTTCCGGGCTGAGAATAGGTGTTCAAGAAATGACGAGATATGGAATGAAAGAATCTGAAATGAAATATATCGCAGAATTGATGAAAAAAATTGTTATAGACGGAAAAAATCCAGAGATTGTAAGAGAAGAAGTAATCGAATTCAGAAAAAAATTTCAGAAAATACATTATTGTTTTTAAAATGAAATAGATGCTATTATATATTTTTTTAATGCAATATTATTTAATGGAGTTTGATAAGTTATTGCTAAAAAGATATGTTCTTGATAACTCTACCAGATATAATGGGATACCTAATTTAGAATCCATACTGGGAAGAATTGTTATCGACAATCCGGAATTAAAAAAAGAAATAAAAGAATTAAGAAAAGTTCTTGAAAAAATTATTTCCGAAGTTGAAGAAATGAAATTAGAAGAACAGAAAGAAGAATTAGAACAACTTGGTGGTCCGATTAAAAAAGTGCATGAAGAAGAAAAGGAGATGATTCCTCTGCTCAAAGTAAAACACGATTTTGTTGTCAGGTTTGCTCCAAATCCAAACGGGCCTTTACATCTTGGAAATGCAAGGCAGGCTGTTGTTAATTGGCTGTATCGAAACATTTACAAAGGCACTTATATTTTGAGATATGATGATACCGATCCAAAAAACAAAATTCCGATGAAAGAAGCTTATAAATGGATTCTTGAAGACTTGGAGTGGCTCAAAATAAAACCAGATAAAATTTATTATTCTTCGAAAAGATTGAATATTTATTACAAATATTTCAGAAAATTGTTAGAACTCGGAAAAGCTTATGTATGTACTTGCGATAGAGAAGAATTTAAAAAATTGAGAGAAAAATCAAAACCTTGCCCTTGCAGGGAGTTAAGCATCAGGAAACAAATAAACAGATTTGAAAAAATGTTAAATCACAATTTCAAAGAAGGAGAAGCTGTCGGAAGAATAAAAACAGACCTTAAAGATAAAAATGTTTCTGTTAGAGACTGGCCCGCTCTAAGAATTGTAGATAAACCAAAGCACCCTCTAGTCAAGGGAAAATACGTCTGGCCTCTTCTAGATTTTGCTTCAGCAATAGATGATCATTTGATGGGAGTGACTCACATAATCAGGGGAGTGGATCTGCAACTTTCAAGAAACAAACAACTCTATTTATATACTTATTTAAGATGGAAATATCCAATAATAAAATTGCAAGGTAAATTCAGTGTTGCAAATGCAGAACTTTCCAAAACAAAGATGAGAGAAGGAATAGAAAATGGAATTTACACGGGATATGATGATGTAAGGCTGCCAACTATAAAATCATTCAGAAGAAGAGGATATTATCCAGAAGCTCTTATCAATATGATCAAGGAAATAGGTCCAAAGATAAGAGACGTTACCGTATCTGAAGAATATATTGCCAGTTTTAACAGAAAACTGTTAGATCCCTTGGCGAACAGATATTTTTTTGTCAGAGACCCCGTTCAGATTAAAGTTATAAATCCGCCAAAAGATACTTCAGTTAAATTACCTTTACATCCAGATTATCCAGACAGAGGTTTTAGAGAACTAAAAATTTCAAGCACCTTTTATATTTCAAAAGAAGACTTTTTGAATTACCGGGGAAAAATTGTCAGATTGATAGGTTTGTACAATATAAGACTCGATAGAAAAGCTCAGTTTTTGGGAAAACAACTCTTGCCTTATCCAAAAATTCAATATGTCCCGGAAAAAGGTGTTGACATGAAAATTTTGCTTCCAGATAACACTCTTGCGAGAGGTCTTGCAGAAAAAGATATAACAAAATTGAAACCAAAGGAAAGAATTCAGTTGCAGAGATTTGGATTTGTTTATTTAGATGTTGTTAGAAAAGATTACATTTACGGTTACTATATTCACAATTAATTAAAATATAATCATAAAAGCAAGAGATCCTCCAATCAAGGCGGAGTTTTGGAAGGTTTGGATAAAATTTTTCAAATATAAATGAAGGATATTAATTATGGTCCTACTATTCAATCTCGGAGTTTTAGATTTGGTTCAGTTGTTTTGCTATTATGTAATGCTCTATTGCACTCTTCTCTGGCTATTAGTTCTTTTTAAAAACAGAGCGAATTTTTCCAAAGAAACCGGGATTAAGATAAAAAAATATCCTTCAATAACATTTTTGGTTCCCGCATATAATGAGGAGAAACATATAAAAAAGTATTTGACTTCGATTCTAAATTTAGATTATCCAAAAGACAAACTAAAAGTTATTTGCATAAATGATGGATCAACAGATAAAACTTTGGAGATTTGCAAATCAATAAAAGATACGCGACTTAAAATTATAGATAAACCCAACACAGGAAAAGCAGATTCATTAAATTATGCGTTAAATTTTGTAGATACCGAATACATCGTTTCCATGGATGCGGATTCTTATCCAGAAAAAGATTATTTAAAGAATATTCTGCCCTATTTTAATAAAAAAGATGTCGCCGCCGTCACTCCGGCGCTAAAAGTAAAAGAAACAAAAACATTAATGCAAAAAATACAATGGGTTGAATATGTCTTCTCCATATATTTAAGAAAAATTTTTGCTTTTTTTGATTGTCAATATGTTCTTCCCGGTCCCGGTTCGATTTGCAAAACAGAAATTATTAGAGAAGTGGGAGGCTGGGATAAAGAAAGTCTGGTTGAAGATACGGAGTTAGCATTTAAATTACATGTGAAAGGCTATAGAATGGAAAACAGTCCAAAAGCTTATGTAAATACAGAAGCGCCGGAAACTTTCAGAGATTTATTCAAGCAGAGAATCAGATGGTATCGCGGATATCTGCAAACAAACAGAAAATATTTTTATATGATATTCAACATGAAATATGGCAATTTGGGTTTTTTCGTTCTGCCTGTCAATTTTATCTGGATATTTATACTGGGTGTTCTGTTTTTTTTGCCAATATACAATTTTGCAATAAATTTAAATGAATTTTTTTATAGATATTCGCTGGTAGGTTTTACATGGCCAACTTTAAATATGAGTTTTGATATAATTTATATAGATTTTTATATTTACTTCCTCGCTTTATTCTTTTCTCTAACTTTATCAATAATATATCTTAGTATAAAAATTTCTTCAGAGAAAATAAACTTGAAAACAAGAAAATGGCATTATATGGGTTATATATTTATTTATCCGTTATTATATTCTATTTTCTGGTTTTCAGCAATATTCTGCGAGATATTCAAGTTAAAGAAAAAATGGTGAAAAAAATTAAACACAGAATTGACTGGAGTTTTTATATAATCACATTTTTCATTACTTCAACAATTTTCTTTTTGGGTATTTACATAGGCATACAATTAAATGAAGCGAAGGTAACAAGCATAACTTTGGATATTGAATCTCTGGATAGAATAAGAGAGCTTCAGGGGACTAATATGCTTTTGCTGGAAATTCTTGGAGAAAAAAAATGCGTCGCTCTTGAAACATATATAACTACCATTGTACCAGAAATAGAAAAACTCGGAAGCAGGGTTGTTTATTATGAAACTTCGGCAGACAGCAGAAGATATAATATGAAAGAATATTACCAGCTTAAAAGAGACTACATTCTATTTTTAATTAGATATTGGACCTTAACAAAAAAATTGGAAAAGGAATGCAAACAAAATATACCCGATCTGATCTATTTTTATTCTAACAAAAAATGTGAAGATTGCAAAAAGCAGGGAATAATTTTGGATGAAATTAAAAAAGAAAATCCGGATATTTTAATCTTTCCTATAGATGTAGATCTCAATCTCTCTACGGTAGATATCCTAACAACTACATTCAATATTACGGAAGTGCCTTCTTTGTTAATCGACGGAAGACCCTATTTGGGATTCAGGAATAAGGATGAAATAGAAAAATTGTTAAGAATGAAACAATAAAATATAAATTGATAACTTTTTCTTTTGGATATGTATTTTGTGCATGCAATAATATATAAAAATTATTAATAATAGAATAATCTCAACTTTACATTTTCCAGTTTCATTTCTCCGGTTGAAGAAAAACTAATCAAATTTTTTCCTTCCTTTATGTTTTTCAGCGGAACTACTTTTACCCTAGTTTCCGGCATTCCGCTATATTCTGTTTGATTGTTCAAGGTTATATTAAATTCTTCATCGGCCGAAATAAAATCAAATAGCAATTCGCACTTATCCAAATTTTTATAAATATATTCCGGGATAAAGAAAGTATATCTTGGAATTTCTTTAAATGAATAATCCATTTCAATTGAAAGATTTGATATATTATAAACTGATGGCGCCCAGATTTTCCATCCGCTTGAACTTGTCCCAAATTCTACGACATTTTCTCTTCTTGGATTTATATTTAATCTATAATCTCCCAATAAAGCCCTGTTTTTGAATATTGTCTCATTGTTTAGAACTATATATAATTCACCGTAATTGTTTGTAGCCTTTACACTGAAGCTCAGAGTTGCATTCTTCAGATTTTTCAGAATATAATCTTCTATTTCAAACTTCCTTTTGTAAGAAACTTTTCCAAAAAAAATGCCGTTCTTAATCCCAAAATTATTCTCCAAAACTTCTTTTTTTTCCAGTTTTTGCTCTTTAAGAGCAATATTTCCAAATTCTATTATTTTCCAATTGAGCTTCTCGACAGACATATTTTGATTGTGCGTATGAGGGACATTCCACGATCCCCCGAAAAATACACACAGCATTAACAGAATAAATAACCCCGCAAAAAGAAAGGCATATAATTCATCCATATAAATATTATGAAAGTAGAAATATATTATCTTTTAATTTTAGGTCTGTCAATTTTATTTATCTATTTCGTCAGAGGTCCGGTAATTATTTTCGCTTCTTTGATTGTAATATTCGAAAAATGCTTCTTTAGCAGAATAAATGTCATTCCCGGAATAGAATTTACAAGTCTGGCAACATTGCTGGTTGTTTTAAAGTATGGAGTGACTACCGGAATTCTTTTTGTTATTTTTTTACCTTTAATTATCCCCACAATAATTAATAATTTCATAGGAGAAAAATTTGTTTTAAATAAAGATTTTGTGATGATGACAATCGGTTTTGGAAATCTTGTTGATATTCTTTGCGTATTTATCATACATTTTCTAAAAGACTTTGATATATTCTGGATAATGCTAACTATTCTCATATTCAAACACACACTTCACAATTTGGCGGGTAAATTAAAGGAAGCAAACTTTGTTATGGATTATCTTGAAATTGCAATCGGATTTTTGTTTAATCTGTTTATTGTTTACTTTTTTCATTCTTTTTGGTTATTTTTGCTGGCACTATGAACAAATATCTCATTTATTTTTTAATTCCCGTATCTTTTCTATTCATCTATTTCGCCGAAGGTCAGGTAATTATTTTCGCTTCTCTGATGGTGATATTTGACAGATGCTTCTTTAGCAGAATAAAAATTTTTCACGGAATTGAATTTTCGACAATAGCCATATTTCTGGTGGCATTAAAGTACAATTTAGTAATTTCGATATCCTTTTGCATATTTATTTTATTTGTTCTGACAACCGCGATTAATATTTTTTTGGGAGATAAATGGGTCATAAACAAAGAATTTAAATTAATTAGAGGTGTGTTTGGATTTTCGCTCACTATTCTGGAAGTAATTATCATAAACTATTTTAAACATATTGATATTTTTCTTTTGATGTTAATCATCCTTATTTTTGGACATTCTCTGTACATCCTAAAGGGAAAATTAACGCAAACGAATTATGTTCTGGATTATGTTGGGATTATAACAAATATTTTATTTAATTTATTTCTCGTTTACTTTTTCAGATCTTTCTGGTTGTTGTTGCTGACCGGCTAAATTCTCTTCGAAAGAAAACAAAAGTTCCAACCCCTCATACAATTTTTTACTTAATTCCTCATATTTTAATTTATATTCCGACATCAAATCATTATAAAAAGATTTTTTTGAGAATTCCTGTATTATATTATAAAGCAAATCTTCTATAAGGACAGGTCCCGATAAATATGTGGGCACCACTCTTGAAATAAATGTTTTTAAGGAAATCAAAGTCGTTTCTCTTTCTGTTATTTCAATTATAACTCTAAAGATAAAATTGCTCGTAATCTCTTTTGTTCCTTCAAATTTTAGTTCTAATCCATTTTCATTTTTTTTATAATATATGACTTCTACGTCTTCAAATTTTATTTCCAGTATATCTGCAATCATTTCCTTCATCTTTGTCTGCAATTTCAAATTGATTTTTTTGTTTACTCCAAAAATCCTGTTAAAACATTCTCTCTCAAATAAGTAGCGATACATAATTAAAATTATTATGAATAATTATGTTCCAAATAAAAAAAATTCGTCCTGTGGATATAAATGAAGATATTGGCAGAATTGTTTTTAAAATGCATGAATCAAAAATGGAAGGAATGCCAGTTTTCTCAGATCATTATGAAGGCATGGTTTATCTTAAGGATATCGTTGTGAGAAATTTGGATATCTCCACAAAAGTCAGAGTTTTTATAAAAAAAGTGCCAAAATTGACTGACGGAGAAAATCAAATATATAATCTGGCAAACAGAGGATTCAAAGATTACGATGTCCTGCCTTTTTTTGTTAACAATGACTATATTGGAGTTGTCAGTTTATTGGATTATCTTTCTTCTTTAGATTTAAAGATAGATTTGGATAAAGTCGCAATTGAGGCAAGGATTATTGACCAGAACGAGACAATTGGAGTTGCGAGAAATATTTTGAATAAGGAAGATGTTTTTCTGGTTTCGGATAAGAATGAAATTGTTGGCGCAGTTAACTGTTTTTCCCTGGCGAGGATTATTTCAACAAAAAGAGATCGAATTCTCACTCCGGATAAAATAGAAGAAGATGAAATAAAAATAAAAGATTTCGCAGAGGACTTCGTAAAAATAGAAGAAAAAATCGGCAAAGATGAACTTATAGAATTGCTCAGAGAAAATAAATATGTCGTTTATAAAAACAAAATAATAACTCCAAAAACAATTTTCAGAAATTTAATTAAATTTGAGGAATATATGAAACCAGAATTTTCCGGGTTTGAATTAACGGAGGGAGTATATACAGATGTGATTTATAAAGAATTAAATAATTTTGCCAAAAAAGTTCAAAAAATTATAAAACCTGAAAAAATTAAATTTCATCTTAAAAAATTGAAGAAGACAGGAAAAACTCTTTATGAACTAAATGGAAGGATTATTGCGGGAGGAAGAATAATTAGTGCAAATGTTACGGGTTATGGTCTCTTGGATTTAGTTCAAGAATTAATTGATAAATTGGAAGTGCAGATTATCAAAGCAAAACATTAAATAGATTCCAATTAAAAGTTCTTTCATACGAAAATAAAACATCAATTTGCATATTCTCTGAGCATTTAAAGAGCTTACATCCATAGAAGAAAAGGCAGATACTTCGCGGAATATTTTCCAATTGAAATTAGTATTCTATATATATAAATATGGAACTACAAAAATTTAAACTTAAAGAAGCTCTTTTTTATGAGAAATTGCCAAATAAAAAAGTTAGATGCCTTCTCTGTCCAAGAAAATGTTTCATATCCAACAATTCTACGGGTTTTTGCAGAGTAAGAAAAAATATAGAAGGAAAACTTTATTCTCTAGTTCATTCCAGACCATGCACTGTTTCAATAGATCCCATCGAAAAGAAACCGCTCTTTCATTTCTTGCCGGGAACAAAGGCGCTGTCAATAGCGACATGCGGATGCAATTTAACCTGCAGTTTTTGCCAGAATTATGAGATTTCACAAGGTGAAATATTTGGAGAATTTATATCTCCAGAAAAAGTTATTGATTTGGCAAAAAAGTATGAAGTAAAAATAATTGCCTATACTTACACAGAACCGACTGTTTTTTATGAATATTGTCTGGATATAATGAAATTGGCAAAGAAAGAGAATTTAAAAAATGTATTTATTTCAAACGGGTATATAAATAGAGACCCAATAAGGAAAATTGCTCCCTATCTGGATGCGGTAAATATTGATGTAAAAGGAGAAGAAAAAGTTTATTCCGCCCTTTCTCATGCTTCTCTGAAACCCGTCTTAGAATCCGTGCTGGAATTCAAAAAAACAAAAGTCTGGATAGAAATTACAAGTTTGATAATTCCGGGTTACAATGATTCAAAGAAGTGGATTGATGATTTGTCTGCCTGGATAAAAAATAATTTGGGTCCAGAAACTCCTCTGCATCTTTCAAGATTTTACCCCGCATATAAATTAACAAATATAGAGCCGACGAAAATCTCCATCTTAAAAAAATTATATAAAGAATCAAAGAAAAAATTAAAACACGTTTATCTTGGAAATGTTTTTGACTGGAAATATGAGAGCACTTATTGCCCAAAATGTGAAAATTTGGTTATTAAAAGGCAGGGGTACGAAGTAGATTTCAATGGCTCAAAATGCAAAAAATGCGGTACCAATATTGCCGGTGTTTTTTAATTATCTTCAAAAAAATCGATTAATTCTTCTGGAGCAATTTTTTTCTCGAAAGGGCCTGTTACTATTCCGAAATTGGAAAAAATTGTTTCACAATTTCTGCATTTATAATACTTGCCTACCTTAACGCCTTTCACTCCGCAAACCGGGCAATATTTGTTTTTAAAATACAGAAACATATATTTAAATCTACAAAAAATATTTATAGATTGAAATTGCCTTGGTTGATTGTCGAAGAAGTAGTTTGCAAATATTGATTTTAAAAAAATCTGCATATTTATTCAAAAATAGGGTATAAACTTACTGAAAGGCATAAACTTATTGAAACAATAAATTTATGGAAAATCGATATTCAAGAAAGATTGTCTCCGGAGCTTTTTTTGTTTTTCTGTTTGGTGTTTTGGGAGCATTCGTTGGCTATTTACTAAGATTTATTTTAACTTCAAATCTATCTCCAGAAGATTATGGTCTTTATTATTCCTGTTTGTCCCTAATTGGTCTGTTTGTTTTATTTGAGGATTTTGGCCTTAACAGCAGTTTAATTTACCACATCTCAAAATTCAGAGCGGAGAAGAAATTTAAAAAACTAAAAACCAGTATTTTTACCGTCTTTCTTATACAATTATTTCCCGCTCTAATAGTTTCAATAATTATTTTCTTTTCCGCAAGATTCTTTGCAATAAATTATCTTCATTTATCTGAGAATATATTGAAAGGCGTTCTTGTTATAAAACTTTTGGCAATTGCTTATTTTGTTCAGATATTTCATACACTGATTCTATCGATACTTCAGGGTTTTCAGCGTATTAAACTTTATGCTTTTGTAAATTTCTGCCGGATGTTATTTTATTTCACAATAACCTGGCTATTTATTTCATTGAACTTTTCTGTTATCTCTCCCGTTCTTGGTTTCCTAATTTCTTATCTTTTCATAATATTGATATTTTCGCCTTTTGCTTTGAAATTAATTCCAAAAGCGAAGACATATTTTAGCAGGAAACTAACAAAGAAGATAATTTTTTATGCTTTTCCAATAATGTTTTCTTCCATGGCGGGACTTATAATTGGCTATACAGATACCATATTAATAACTCTTTTCAGGGGTCTGCCAGAAGTTGGAATTTACCAGACTGCCCAGCCTACAGCGAGATTATTATGGTTTTTCGCTGGAGCTTTTACAACGGTTTTATTTCCTTTAATTACAGAATTAAAAACAAAGAACATAAATATCCTTGCAAATGGAATCTCCTTGCTTTATAAATATATCTGGATAGTTATAATTCCTTTCGCTCTGATGGCTTTCTCCTTTTCAAGAGATATTCTAAATTTATTCTTCGGTCCTTTTTATTCTTCTGGTGCGAATGTTCTAAAAATTCTCGCGATAGGGGCGATATTTTTCTCAGTAGTCCAAATAAATGGAGTTGTTTTAAACGGAATGGGAAAACCAAAAAACTACACAAAAATCATCTATCTTGGGGCGATAATAAATGTTATAGGAAATACAATATTAATTCCGATAATCGGAATTACGGGGGCTGCGGTATCAACCATGTTAACCTATATAATAATGTTTTTCTTTTCGTTTGTTGAATTAAGAAAATTTATTAAAGTAAAAATTCCCGTTTTGAAGTGGAGCGAAACTCTGATTGCCGGATTTATCTCGCTTCTTTCCATTTATTTTATAAAGAATCTGCTGCATATGGATCTATTTCTTAAAGTTTTTATTTGCTTTTCAGTTTCCGTTACAATATTTGTTTGTCTGTTATTGATTTTGAAAATAATTAACATAAAGGAAATTTTTGAACTAATCAAAAAAATTGTTAAAAAATAGAAAAAATGCTAATCAATTCATATCTCACTTAAGACCCTAATTGATTAAATAACTTAAAAAGGCTTAATTATGCGAATTCCCTCTTTTGCGGGAACATTTTATCCAGGTACAAAAGAGGAACTTCTGTCGGAACTGAATTTATTATTCCAGGAAAAAACAGAATATTACAATGATGCTCTCGGGATAATTGTTCCGCATGCCGGATATGTTTATTCCGGAAAAGTTGCCGCAAAAACCTATAAAGCGATTTCCGGGATAAGCAAGAGAAAGTTTGTTATTCTGGGAGTTGACCATTCCGGATTTAATATCGTTGCAACTTCAAAACTTGACTGGCTAACCCCTCTTGGAATAACCAAAACAGACAAAGATTTTATAAACAAACTGATAAAAGAAAATTCGGCTATAAGAAATGAAACTGCAATGATGGAAGAACATTCAATTGAAGTTCAGTTGCCTTTTCTTCAATATATTTTTAAAGATTTTAAATTTGCGCCGATACAATTACCAGTTCTTTCTTATAAAAAAATTCTCGAACTCAGAGATATTTTAATAAGCGAAGATCATTTTTTCATTGCTTCCTCGGATTTCACTCATTATGGAATTAATTACCAATTTATCCCCAAAGAAAGTCTGCATAATCCTTTAGATTATGTTAAAAAACTGGATGAAGAAATTATAAAAATTATACGAGAATTTGACGGAAAAAAATTTTATGATTTTATTGTGCAAAAAAATTTAACTGTTTGTGGTTTTATCCCCATTACCCTGTTACTTGAAATTACAAAAAAATTGGGAGGTAAAAAAATAAAAAAAATATGTTACGATACTTCTTTCTCTTCGTCTGGTGATATTTCCAATATCGTCAGTTACTCCGGACTGATTATTTATTAATTAATTTCGTTTGCTTTCTCCCACATATGATTAAACATGGGTTCCATCAAATCTCTGGCAACATGCGGGCTGTTTGTCCAAAAAGCTGTTTCCTGCGAAGGTTCAATTTCCCTATCATTTATCAAACCAAGAAGAATATGCTTTCCGTCAAAAATATGAAGTTTTCCAACCGGAGAATTCATTCCGCTTATATCCTTTATTTTTGCATAGGAAGAAAGTTCCTGGACAAATTCTCTGTTTTTGTTCGTTATGGGCGCAATAATTTTTATATCCACATTTTTCTTTTTTAACCTATTCAAATATTTTATATTATAACTCAAATCTTCGAGACCTCTTTCTGAAGTAAGGATATTTGCATATTTATCCGTCCTTGAAAGCAGCATCCTTATCTGCTGTCTTATCTTATCATTGGATTTGATAATTCCGCTGAAATTTTCTGGTGAAATCAGTTTCAAATCTTTTTTAAAAATTGAAAGCAGTTCTTTCATTATATCGCTCTTCTTTAATTCTTCCAGTCTCTCAATTGCTCTTTCGGATTCTTCTCTGATATTTTTTTTCATATTCTCAAAGGCGTCTCTGGGATCAATGGCAACATATTTAAAAGGACTTCCATGCTGAACAATTACAAAACCTTTATGTTCCAGAGATTCAAGAACATCATAAACTCTCGCTCTTGGAACTCCTGATAATTCGGAGAGTTCGGTTGCAGTTGCAACTTTCTTTATCAGCAAAGCCGTATACAAACTTCTTTCATAAAGATTCAAACCAATTCCACGCAACCCTTCAAGAACCTTTCTTTGAACTGGTACGACCATAGTATAATAAAGTAATTAAACTTTAAATACTGGGTTAAAAGGCCTTTTTTTTAAAAATTTGGAATATATGCCGGTATGAAATAAATAACTTCCTTTAATTTTTAATAAAATTTTATAAATGGGTCTTAAAAAACTATTGTTAAAATGGCAGATTTTGTTGTTAATATTTTTTATAATTCTATCCATAGTTGCAATAAATCCAAAACCCGGCAGAACGGGGGTTGTAGTAACTTCAATTGGAGACGGAGCATTCTATGGAAAAATAGATCCCGGTACAGAAATATATTCTGCAAATATTGTCGGTCAGAAAACCAAAGAAATAAAGAATTTGAATGATTTGCTCCAGTTTCAAGGTTCAAAGGGATATTTAAATCTAAATACAGACAGAGGAAGCAAAAAAATTAGATTGAATGGAAATGAAATATTCAATATATCTGTTGAAAAAATCAAGAACAACAATCTGAAATTCGGTCTGGATATCGAAGGAGGCATTAGAGCATTACTTGAACCCGTAAATATCAGTTCAGAAGAAAATAAAACAAATATCTCAATTTCAGAAATTATTTCAATTCTGGAAACGAGAATAAACGTATATGGATTGAGACAGGCCGAATTCAGAAAATTGAAGATTGGAGATAAAAATCTGATAATGATTCAGATTGCAGGAGGCAATAAAAAAGAAATAGAGGATTTATTGTCAAAAAGGGGAGAGTTTGACGCCGTAATACCAATAGATATAAAAAACGGGTCATCTTTCAAATTGGGAAAATTCATAGAAGGAAAAAATGAAGAATTTAAAGTGGAAATACTTAATAATTCCATAAAAATAAATGATAAAATTTATCATCTAAATGAAACTTTTTATCTGAAGGGAATCAAATTTAAAATAAGAAATCTCACAGAAAAACGGGTTGTTCTGGACGGATTTGTTTATGGCAGCAAAGATATAAAAGAAGTGGGCATTCCTCCGCAATATAATTACATAGGAAGAGCTCAAGGAGGGGGGTACAGATTTCAGTTTGGCATTATAATTACTCCAACCGGAGCGAAAAAATTTGCAGAGATAACTCAAAATCTTAATAGAGTGGTCGGTCCGCAGGGAGAAAGTTATTTATCTGAAAAAATACATTTCTATCTGGATAATAAGGAGACCGATGCTTTGAATATTGCTGGAGATTTGAAAGGCAGAGAAATTACAAATCCGGTAATAACAGGATATGGAAAAACAAAAGAAGAAGCAATTAAAAATCAAAACAGTTTGAAAGCGGTTCTTAGATCCGGAAATTTGCCCGTAAAAATAAAAATTGTTTCAATAGACGAATTGAGTGCAACTCTTGGAAGGAATTATCTTTATTTGATAGCTTTGGCCGGGATAATTACAATTCTGCTGGTAAGTTCGGTAATCTTCGTGAGATATAGAAATTTAAAGATTTCTCTTGGAGTAATTATTACAATGTTTTCGGAAGTCATAATTATTCTCGGTTTTGCCGCTCTGACGAGATGGAATTTATCGTCTTTGGCTCTGGCAGGAATCGTTGCCTCGATTGGTTTCGGCGTTGACGACCAGATTTTAATTATAGACGAAACGAAAAAGAAAAAAGAAAGATATACAATAAGAGAAGGTCTAAAGAGAGCCTTTTTTATGATTTTTGGTTCTGGCATAACAACAATTTTTGCAATGCTGCCCATTTTAATCGCCGGATTTGGAGTTTACAAGGAAATTGCGGGATTTGCTTTGACAACAATAGTGGGAGTTCTCGTTGGAATTCTAATTACAAGACCCGCATTCAGCAAATATGTCGAATATATTCTGGAAAGATAAATTAAAAATTTTTTCCGTTAGTGTCCTTCAGGTATTTTTCAATCTGTCTTGATACCTTTCCAACTCCGTTGAAACGCTTTTAGAGTTCTCATCAAATTCTTTTTTCTCATAATTGGCAGGGTGAACTATCTTAAATATTTTGCCCAGATAATCAAGTTTGGATTCCGGAACATCACACATCTGACAATATTCTGAAGTCCCATTCTCATGCATGATTTCAACAATCACTAGAGGAAGTATTTTCTCTTTCATAATTATTCTTCTTTTTTTATTTCGAGTGATTAATAAAAAACATTATGTAGTATGAAATATATAATTCTTAATAAAAAATTTATAAATTTGCCTAGTTATGAAGAGGTTGAAAAATGCCAAACAATAAGAGAATTATACGCTAAGTGTTTGATGGAAAACTTATGAAGAATATAAAAAATATTGCGAAGAGAAAGAATCATTTTATATAAACTAGGTAGAAATATTTATGCAAAAAGAAGTAAGAAAAATGAGGAGTAATTTAGAAGTAGGGTTAATTAAAAATAAAAATAGAAGTCTGATTTTAGCAATTGAAAATTCTAAAGGAATAAATCAGGTTGTATTTCCAAACAATTTTAAATTACTCCCAAATGTTACAGAAATTTTTGAGCTAGAATTAGCATTTTATGAATTTAAAACTTTAACTAAAGATAATTTAATCAAGAGAAGTGCTTATTTTCAGAGTATAGATGGACAAGAAACAATTCATTTTCAATTATGTAAAGAAACCTGTGAAGCATTATGGAAAAATAGATCAAGAGCTACAGCAAGCTATTTTAGAAATGGGTTGTTTTCAACAGGATATGCCACTCATGGTTTATTTCCATACAGAGGAAAATTTCATCCACAATTAATAAAATCCTTATTAAATCTAATTGGGATACGGGAAGGTGAAACGGTTCTAGACCCCATGTGTGGTAGCGGAACATTAAATGTTGAAGCTTCATTAATGAATATCAAATCTATTGGAGTGGATAAAAATCCATTTGGTTGTTTTATGTCAAAAGTTAAATTAGACTCTTTAAAAATAGATGTTAATAAGCTTGAAGAAGAAACAACAAAAAATAATTCAACTACAAAAAGTTTTCTTAGGAATAAAAAAATCCAAAAAAACCTCCTTGGATTAGATGATGAAAAAAGTAAAATAAGAAGATTATTTTTACTAGCATACTTAGATGCTATGGGTTATGCGAGGAGAACTCAGAGATCAATAGATATACTGTTTCCTATCGTATTAGAAAGATATTTGGAACAAGTTAAACATTTTTTGAGAATATCAAAGAAGATTAACTTAAAAATCGGGGAATCAAAAATAGAATTTGGTGATGCAAGAAATTTAACATTTATTAAAGATTCGTCTATTGATGGAATAATCACGTCGCCGCCTTATTCTTTTGCTATTGATTATGCAGAAAATGATCGACCACAATTAGAGTACTTGGGATATGATGTAAATAAACTAAAGGAAGAGATGATTGGTTTACATGGAAAAGGACTTAAAGAAAAATTAAATCTCTACTTTCAAGATATGAACAAGGTTCTTCAAGAAATGGCAAGAGTTTTAAAAGTAGGAAAATATACAGTTATAATAATAGGGTCTAATGATATTCAAACAAAAGGTATCAGATTAGAAAATAAAATAAAAGAAATGGCACCCTTGCATAATTTAAAATTGGTTAGGGAAATTAAAAAACCGATCAAAGGATTAAGGAACACTATGCAAGATGAATTTATATTAATATTCAAAAAGGTGAGATAAAATGGATAGGATAGAAATTCCAACAACTGAAATAAAATTTAACAAAGTAATAAAGAAGAATACATTTTATTTCCAAAACGTTGAATTTGAAGAGGAACATGAAGCTTATGTCTCTTCTTTAGCTCAAAACTTATTTTTACTTAAAAAAAGAGTAGAACAAGAAGGACTTAAAGAAGAAATCTTTGTTGAACATATAAAGAATTATGAAGACGGGTTAGACGCATTATTAACTTTAACAGGTTTTTCTAAAGAAAGTTTGCTAAGACTTGTAACTTTTTTAAGAGTGGTAAATGATGAAGCATTAAATAAGCTTGTCAATAAAGAGGACTGGCCTAACGAAGACTTTGAAAGGGAATGGACTTTAGAGAAAATGAAAAAGTTAGTTAAAGAAAATGAAAAATTTGCTGAAGGTCTTGTAAATCTATTTTTTAGAGGATCTACAATCCCAATAATAAGAGAAGTTGTTCCTCTCTTTGAATTTAAGAAGCTCGACATAAACAAACTTAATTTTTCTACAGAATCTTTAATTGACACAATAATTAGATACAAAACAAAAGGATCATATTCTGCCAGTAAGAAGAATAATCCAGAAGTTGTAATAGAAAAAATACTTGAAGAATTAAAAATACCATTTGAGAGAGGTAAAATACAAAACATCCCAAGAACGATGGACTTTATTATACCGGATAAACAAAACCCTAATATCATTATTGAATGTTCTTATGTAGTTACAACAAGTTCTGGTATGGGTGATAAAGCAAAAACAGAGCAAAGAGTTGCCGAGAGCATAAAGAGAAATTATCCAAAATCTCTATTTGTTGGTTTTGTTGATGGGATTGGATGGTATGTTAGAAGAGGAGACTTAAAAAGAATGGTAAAAGCTTATGATTTAGTGTTTACATTTAGAAAAGATGAAATTGACAATTTCAAGAAGTTATTAATATCTTTAATGAGGGAATAAAATGCCAAAGATAGAGTTTGAACATGATGGTATAGGACATTTCTTATCTGATAATTTTTTAAAAGTTCCTTTATATCAACGTTCTTTTTCATGGGAAATAAGCAATATCCAAGAATTATTTGAAGATATTAAAAATACTTACCCTAGTGATTATTTTGTTGGAACGATCGTAGTAACTGATAAAAAAGATTATTTAGAAATAGTGGATGGGCAGCAAAGATTAGCAACTATAAGTTTATTTTTCCTTGTAGTAAGAGATCTATTTAAGGAAATAAAAGAAGAAAAAAAGGCAAATGTCGTTGAAAAAGATTATTTATTAAAAGAAGGTTTGAGAGAAGAAGAAAATAAACAGAAAATAATACTAAACAATATCGATAACGAATTCTATTTGAAAGCTTTAATAGAGAAACATAGTATAGCCCCTACGCGGGAATCTCATAATAGATTATTAGAGGCATATAAATACTTGATGAAGTTTGTTAAAAATAAATACGCCAGTGATGGGATAAATGGTATTCTTGATTTGATCGATTTTATTAAAGACAAACTTCTTATTATAATTGTTAAAGTTTCTGATGATGTGAATGCTTTTACAGTCTTCGAAACATTAAATGATAGGGGTCTAATTTTATCTCAAACAGACTTAATTAAGAATTATTTGTTCAATAAAGCGTCGGATAGGTTATCTGAAGCTCAAGATAAATGGTCACGATTTACTGCTGCTATTGAGACGACAGCAAATGAGGATGAAATACTAAACTACATACGATATTATTGGTCCTCAAAACACGGATTAACTCGTGAAAAAGAGATTTACAAATATATAAAATCAAAGATTACAAATAAGAACCAAGTTATTACATTCCTAAATAATTTAGAAAAAAACGCTGAAATATATCTTGCTCTTTTAAATCCCAATCACCCATTATGGAATAAGTACCCAAACGAATGTTCTGAATACATAAGCGAATTATTAGAACTGCGTTTATCACAAAACAGACCCCTTCTTATTGCAATTTTAGAAAGGTGGTCTGATTCAGAAGAGATAAAAAAAGCATTGAAGTTGGTATTAGCATGGTCCGTGAGAAACCTTGTTACAGGTACAATTGGTTCAGGAACATTAGAAAAAGAATTTTCGAATCAAGCGAAACTTATTAATGATGAGAAAATAACTAATACAAAAGAATTATTAGAATCTGTTAAAAAATTAATACCTACTGATGATCAATTCAAAAAAGCATTTGAGATTGCCTCAGTTTCTAAAGCGTACATTGCTCGGTATTATTTGAGAAAGTTAGAGCATTCTTTTAGAACTACATCAGAATTAGAGCCTTTGAAAAATCCAGAAAAAGTAACTCTGGAACACATACTTCCCGAAAATCCAATAAACCTTGAAAATGACTGGCCAGATTTTGATGAAAATCAACATAAGAGTTATTATCGTAGGATTGGAAATCTTACACTATTAGATAAGAAAATGAATAATGATATAGGTAGTGGTCCTTTTAATGGTAAGAAAAAAATTTACAAGCAATCAGAGATTTTGATTACTAAAGCGATAACAAAATATAATAAATGGTCACCTAATGAAATTGAAAAACGTCAAAAAGAATTTGTAGAAAACGCGGTGAAAATATGGAGCATAAAAATATAATAAAAGGTATTATCAATAAGGTAATAGAAGGAGATGCAATTGAAATAATGAAAAAAATACCAAATAATTCTATAGATATGACTTTTGCTGATCCACCATTTAATCTAGGAAAGAAGTACAATCATTATAAAGATAAAAAAGAGTTAAATGAGTATATTGAATGGTGTAAACTTTGGTTAAAAGAGATGGTTAGAATAACCAAACCGACAGGTTCTATTTTTGTTCATAACATTCCAAGATGGCTTATTTACTATGCTTCATTCCTCAATGAAATAGCATATTTTAGGCATTGGATAGCTTGGAATGCTATGGGTGCCCCATTAGGAAAAACACTTTTACCAAATCATTATGGCATTCTTTGGTATACGAAAGAAATTAATGATTTTAAGTTTTATGATATTCGTGGACAACATCCTAGATGTAGAAAATGTAAATTTATTCTACAAGATTATGGTGGCAAAAAAGACCAAATACATCCTTTCGGACCATTAATCTCGGATGTATGGACAGATATTCACAGGATAAGACATAAGAAAAGAAGAGATGAACATCCTTGTCAACTACCTGTTCCCCTATTAGAACGGCTGATTTTAATGACCACTGATGAAGGAGATATTGTTTTAGATCCATTCATTGGCACAGGTACTACGGCTGTTGCAGCAAAGAAACTTGGTAGAAATTTTATCGCTATTGACATAGACCCAAAATATATAGAAATTACAGAGAAAAACTTGGCAGAAGCAAAACCAACAAAAATAAATGGTTGTTTTGTAAGCATGTTTCTGGGAAAAGTAATTACTATAAGACAGAAAGATTGGGATGAACTGCAAAAGATGGCAAAGTTACCTGAAGATATTAAGAAAGTTGAGTTTATACCGATAAGATTCACAGAATAATTATCTAATAAAAATTATGAGTTATGAGGGTAGGTAAGATGTTTTGGTTAATAGTCATATATTAAAATATGCAAGTAGAATATAAAAAGAATACTCGCAATTTATTAACTTGTTGGCAAACTTATTGAAGAACTGAAACTCAGAAAATATTCAAATTTTATAGACCAAAGTTTTTAATTTCCTTAGGTGTCAAAGGTAGGATTAATTTTTGCTTCAAGAAAGATCAATCCACCTTTATTTCTTCTATCTTTATATCCATCGGTTCAAGAGGTTTATCAACATTAATTCCCTTTTTAATTGCCCATTTTCTTATGCTGCGCACAACCAGTCTTGAACCTAATTTTGCAAGAGGTGCAAAAATCAAAAAGTTTGGCTTCTCTCTAGTTACTCTTTTTAA
>Ga0180301_10001038_pt1 | contig 21709 bp, 13 predicted proteins | sample GuaBasSediGuay16_FD_121797 | JGI IMG/M metagenome (GOLD analysis project Ga0180301, IMG submission 121797) | Subseafloor sediment microbial communities from Guaymas Basin, Gulf of California, Mexico - Guay16, Core 4569-2, 12-15 cm | ecosystem: Environmental > Aquatic > Marine > Hydrothermal...
GAGACAGCAATATCTATTCTCCAGCTAGGTTTTTTGCTCACATATCTGTAGAGAACTCTATTGTTTTCCTCTAATACGCCTACTAATTTCCCCGTATTAGCGACGATAAGTCCTTTAGGGACTTCTATCTCTAAATTATAGCTGAAGCGCTGAGATGGAATCGTAGATATCTGTTTTCGTAGCTCTAGTTCTCCTAAAACAGGGTAAGAGTATGCGTCGAGCCTGAGAATTGTATAGTCGTTGCTTATTTTGTCTTTTACATATCGGAAAACATTGTCGTAGCCCTTGATGGTCCCTTGGTACATTATAGTAATCTGAGCGCTAGAGCCCGGAGCTATTGGAGACTTTAGTTTTACTTCAATATAGTTGACTTTAACTTCTCTAATGTCGGTAAAGTGGCGCAGACTCTGAACAAAGTTCAGCGATTTTCTGTCTACCTCTATGCTAGTTACCTTCAAACCCTTATTCAGTAGAAAGTTTATACAGCTGACCGGTTTAGAGCTAGTGTTCCTTAACTTCACTGTACACTTAGCTTTCATTACTCCTCTGTCGGTAAGAACATCTGCATGTAAATTGTACTGTAGGGGCGTAAGCAAAAGACCACCTTGCTCTAATTGACAACTAAACTAATATTAAATTAACTACGAATCTAAGCTGTTTTGGTTAAGTATTAAATACTTTACTCAGCGAGAAAAGTTGAGTAAAAATGAATGTTAAGGGCTTTAAAGAGAGAAAAATCAATGTGAGTCCTAGTAAGAGTGAAGAAGACTTAAATCAAGAAACCTTTACTAAAGGGTATTTCTCTGCTTTTAGTTAGGTAGCTTAATACTTGTACGCGTCCTTTTGAGAACTTTTTCCTTAAGGAGTCTATAGGCTTTTTAAGAGAATATGATCTTTGCTTTGAAAACTACTCTTTCTTCAAGAGCATCAATTATTGTCGGATTATTTTTCAACAGCTTTAGTGCTTCTTCAAGAGTATATGGGTGAGGTTCTGTAGGTAACTTAATGTCTTTAAGTAGCTTTAGTATGTTGTCTATTCGATCTAAATATTTTTCTGAAAATCAGTTATTATCAGTAAACCGTAGTCGTTCCAAGGACCTCGCTCTCTTCTAGCTCTGAATTCAAATAGTACTACGGCATGTAGTCTATATTTTTCTGCAGCCCTTTCACTACTTTTTCGAGAAGTCTTTTCATCAAAATTTTACTCCAGTAGTTTTTCCTACTTTGTCTAGATTCTACAATAAAGCTTAATGAGAGTGGCTTCAGGCTAATGTTGTTAATTCAGTGCGGCTCTCACTTAATTTCATTTTTCCAGTTTTAGAATCGTTGTCTTTAGTTTTTCAGTTTTCTGTTCTCACTAAGGATATAGCGTGTAAAGCAAGTTTTCTGCAATCAAGTCTAGAGGCTAGGTATTTAAATCTTTGTCTGTAAAAAATCAAGCTATTTGGGTGGTTTAGCTAAGGCGGTGGCGGGATTGGTGGAGGAGGCGGCGGTGGGGGAAGCTTCTTTCTCCTTTTCAGTAGAAATACTGTTGCTCCGGCGGCTGTGGCGAGTGCTAGTGCAGCTGCTATGTAGTATGGTGTATAGTCTTCTTGGACTTCTACTGTGACTGTATTTGAGGAGGCGGCGTAGTTGTTTCTTGTTTCAGGTACTACTGCTACTATAGTCCACTTGCCTGTTTCATCGAGTTTAACTGTGGTAGTAAATGATTTTCCAGTAACTTCTATCTTTTTGCTGAGTATTCTTCCTGTAGGAGAAGTCATATTGATGAAAAGTTCTCCGTAGTACCTAGTAATATTTCCGCTGACGACTAGTTCCTCGCCTTTCTTTACGCTAGTTTTCTCTAATGTAATAGTTACTGAAGGCTTGCTTCTGCTTATTGTCAGTGCTACAGTATTTGACTCGTAGCCTGTAATAGTGTCAGGTATCTCTACTACTGCTACTACGGTGTAGTTTCCTGCAGGCAATTTATCTGTAGAAATACTTGTAGTCTTACTGTATGTAGTAGAGTTTAGCAAAATAAAGCCTTCTTCTAACTCCTTATTATAGGCTAGGACTACTAGCCTGTAGTCAAGCACATTGGTGCTTACTTTTACTCCTACTTTTTCTCCGAAAACAGTTTTGCTAGGTGAAACAGTTAGTTTAACTGAAGGTGTCTGAGCTAAGTTTGCTTCAGAGACCTTAAAGTTCTTAATGTTATACTTTGAGCCCTGAGCTAGTAGCTGCTGGCCTTTACTTAGTACAATTTCTTTATTAGGAGTTTTTACGCGCACGGATCCTTCGTAAATAGATATTGTTACTTTACTTCCGTCAACTTCTACTAGAACTTTGCTCTTAAAGTCACATATTCTGTAAGATGAGCCAGCACGTATTATGAGCCAGCTGGGATGCCCTGTTGTTTGTACGAGAATTCTGCCCTTAACTACCTTTATTTCGTTTCTACTGAACTCTATTTGTGACTGATGAATTGAAAATAGTTTGACTTTTTCGAAGCAGACCATACTCCAGTGATTTAATGTGAGTTTATCTCCTTCGTGTATGACTGCTCCATAAATCTGGCTTTGCTCTAATGGAGTTTTCTTACCGTCTCTAATGTACTCTCCCTTCGACCTAACTATTATGACAATATATTTCCCTGAGACACTTCCTTTAGTTTTTGAGGAAGAAAAGAAGTGCTTAATATTGTACTGGTTGCATAATTCAACGATTTTTCCTCTTAAGTCGGGGTAGTGTTTGTAGGCGAGCGTGTTCCATTCAATAATAGTTCTAACTACGTGGTTTGGCAGAACTTTACTGGCGTCTACAACTGCTAGGAACTGTGAATAGGCTTTAGTAGGGTCGCTGGAAAGCAGGTTAAGTAGGTAGCCTGCTATTCTCCCTTCAACTAGTTCTCCTCTATACTTGCTACCCTTATAGATGTTTCCCGAATACATTTCTACTTTTGGTAAAGGAATGTCGTAGAGAGAAGCCATTTTTGACTTAATGTACTTTAAGACAAGTGAGGCAAAAAACCAGCTATGACCTTCATCAAATGCAACGAACTCTGATGAGCATGGAGCATACGTAGAGCCGTGTTTTCCTCCAAGTTTTCTCCACCTAAAGTAGAGACTCGGGTCGGGCCAAACATTTTCTCTAACAGCGTGGCCATACTCATGGAAAATTCCTTCAAGGTCTCCTACAAGCCCTTTATCTGACCAAAAACTGTAAGTAGTGGATGCATCGTGCTCAAGTTTTATTTGTTGCCAGTAAACTGTAGTATAGTGGCACTGCCCTGTACCGTAGTACAGCGGGATATTTCTGATCGTAGTCGTTACTCTGGAGTCTACTCCGGCATCTAAGAGAAACTTGTAGATAGTATAGCGTATAAGTTTATCCCAAGCATCGATGGTTCTTAGTTTAATTGTAGCGCCTTCAGTAATATCGAGTGGAGATTTCTCAAAAATACTGCTGGAATAGGTGTAGACTCGGGCATTGTATGTTCTTAAGACCTTTATTCTATAGAAGTATTTGCCGCTAGAAGATTTTTCCTTAGATACAGTGTACCAAATTGTGGCTGGAGGAAAGTAGTCCCATGTTTTGTAGTACCAGTAGTACTTAACGTAGCTCGTAGACTTTTCTTCGATAGTAATCTTGTATTTTCCCTCGAGGAAGCCTTTACCAGATTTTATTAAAAGTTCGCTTGCATTAACTATTCCGTCTTTATTTAATTTAATTACTTTCTCCTTCTTTGAATCTAAGTGTATTATCTTTATTTCCTTAGAGCTAAGTGGGACAGTAATGAAGGATCCTTTAGAGTAATCGAGGTCTTTGTCTAAAGTGAACCTAATGTCACCGTAGAAGTCAGGAGTTTTTAAAGTGACTTTTATTTCAAGGGGTCGATACTCCCAGCTACTATCTAGATGAAGCTCGCTTAACGATTTATATCCCGGGCCACTATAATATTTTCCAGAAGAGACTATTTTTGCATAAAGAAGTAGTCCTGTCTCAATATCAACTAAAAGTGTGAATTCATCAAATTTTTCTTCAACATAGCCGTAGTAAAATATATGTGTCTTGCCACCGAATGTGTGGTGTTCTTTAACAATAAATGTTGCTTTACTATTGCTACAAGTCCATATACAAACCCACTGGGAATTGGGGGAGCTAGCAGGATACTTTTTCTCAAGCTTATATGAAGTTAAGGCGAGTTTCCATACTGGGCGCCCGTTATATGTTGTTTTTCCAACAACCTTTAGCCATATAGTATATTCAACATAGTATACTTTTTTGGGTCCTTGAAGTAGTAAGGCTGCACCTCTACCTATTGACTTTACTTGACCTAGTTTAAGTTGACCAAAATAGAGATTGAGTTTACTTACATACAGGTATTTGTTCAAAAAGTAGTCTATGGTAAATTCATCAAGATATTTATTCTTATTATTATATATAGTTTCTAGTTTAATTTTATTACCGCTAATTTCAAGTATTTCGAGAGTACAAAAGTATTTTTCTCCTTGTTTATTTACAGTAACTGTTATTTGGGTCTTGGGTTTAATCCATGAGGGAGCATTAGAAGCATTATTTGTCATTATCACAAGTAGCAGAAGCGCTAGTAAGAGGATTAATGCATGTTTTTTAATATGCATCACCTCTTTGTTGAGAATTTAACAGTTATATATATAAGTTTTTCGTAAAATCATAAACTAATATTTTTTAGTTAAAAACTATCTTTTAGTATCATTATTTTAGCTATTATTGGATTAAAATGGCACTTTAAGTTACAGTATTTAGTATTCTGATTAAATAAGAACTATTTTGAAAACTATATAGTTTTATTAAAGTAGTTTCATTAAATATTGTTAGCAGTAGGGTCAGAATTCATCCATAGTGTTTTTGATAAAACTTCATTAGTTTTTTATTATAGCCTTTAACTAAAATATTGTTTGTTTTTAGCTGAACGATCCAAGATTCTTTAGTTAGATTAAATTTAAGGCTAGTTAAGTACTATTTTTGAAATAATGAGCACATCTATTTTTAACTGTGATTCTACGCTCTTTTACTTTTACCGAGACGTAGATGATTCTCTTGCTTTAAGATATGCTCTCAGAGAATTCACTGAAGGCTGGGACTTATTGGAGTAACTATAGTTTACGGTAATAATTTTGTAGAATTTACTTTTCACGATGCAAAAAGAGTAGTCGAAGTCTTGGAGAGAAATGTTCCTGTATTTAAAGGCGCGGCTTCTCGAAGAAATTTAGGTACTGTAAATGAGGCAGTTAAATTCATTATTGAAGCTAGTAGAGAGTATGGTAAAATACAAATATTGGCGACAGGTCCTCTTACCAATATAGCTAAAGCTACTTTAGTAGATGGAGAGCTTGTAGATAGAGTAGAAAGGATAGTAATTATGGGAGGAGTATTCCACTCGCACGATGTTATTGAGGCAGTCTATTTACTCAGAAATGATCTTTACTCGGCGAAAAAGTTAAAGTAAAAGTGCACACTAATGGCTTAAAGAAAGGAAAGGTTTATGTGAGGCCTGATGGGGATGAAATACTAGTGCTTGAAGACATAGATCAGAAAGCTTTTGCTGAAGAGTATTTTTCTACATTAAGTTAGGTAGCTTAATGCTAGTATAGATTCTTTAAGACCTTTTCCTCTTATTGTTATTAAAACGAAATTCTCTGCTGAGATATGTCACATACTCATTTATATTTTAGCGGTAGACAGCTTTCGGTGCAATAAGTGGTGTCTTTAGAAGATAGTTCTTTTAGTAAAGTCTTGAGTAAAAATTTCTCTAAAGTGATTTTCTATGAAAGAGCTGCGATTTGATTTGAGTCAAGCGAAGACTATTAGGAAAATAAGGCAGCAGACTGATAGCTGGTCGCCTTTAGCTGAAGGACAGATTATTGCGCAGAAGTTCTTCAAGCCTTTTGTTTGTCACGCGGGATACGATGTTGATGGCGTTAAGCAAGTTGTGCTCTGGGCTAATGCAGGGAAGCTTACAGGCTACTTCGAGATAATTGACGTGACTACTAATAAGCAGCCTCCAGGTAAGCCGGCTGTAGTCTATAGAGGAGAGCTGAAGGGGTGGGGTAAGCATATTTGGGGCGGAAACAACTATATCGCGGACTTCACGGACTTCAGGAAAGAGGGCTTGTATTGGATAAGAGTCGTTGTCAGGGAGACTAAAGAGACTTCTGAATCCTATATTTTCAAAATAAAGAGGGGTCTTTACTTAGACTTAGCGAAGAAGGCGGCCAAGTGGTTCTACTACCAGCGCTGCGGTGTAGAAGTGCCTGGATGGCATAAAGCCTGCCACACAGAGGACACGATTATACTTGAAGATGGCACAAAAATAGATGCTACTGGAGGCTGGCACGACGCAGGAGACTACGGCAAGTGGATTGGAAGCGGGTCTCACGGAGTTTGGGCATTAGCTACGCTTGCTGAAGAGCTTTTAAGAGAAGGCTTGGAAAGCGACGCTAAATGGGTATTAGATGAGGCTGCTTGGGAAGGAAAATACTTTTGCAAAATCTACTACAGGAAACTCAAAACATTTCTCCAGGTCTATGCTTCTGCTAAAAACTTCGAGCTCTCAGAAGAATATCCTCCTCTAGAAAATGTCTGCATATGGCTTGGAGCACCCGAAAAAGAGCCTCCACGCATAGTAACGCTTAAGCAGACACTTGAATACTATCCTCCAACACTTTTCTTGAGGTCACATGTAGCTGCCTCCTTAGCTAAACTCGGGCGACTTATTTCACGCTATGACAGAGAATTCGCGGAGAAGTGTGCCAATATAGCGAAAGAAGTTTACGATTACATTACACAGAGCGCTCTTACTGAGCAAGACGAGAGAAATTATCTAGGATTTACTGCTAGAACACTATTACTCAGCTTAGAACTGTATAGAATTACGGGAGACAACAAGTACTTGAGGGATTCTGAGAAACGAGTACAGGAGATACTGTCTTTGCAGGATAAGGAGGGCTTCTTCTACACAAATAGAGAAAAGAAAACAAAGTATTACTTCTGCGACCACCACCTCATAGGGCTATATGAGTACTTGAACTTAAAGCCTAATGAAGACTTATCGAAAGATATTCGAGAAGCTTTTAGGAAATGGGCCGAGTACATAAAGCCTCTCTCAACGTTATCTAGCTTCGGTCAAATAGGCTTTATCGACGAACAAGGCAATGTAAGAAACCTCTTCTCCAGAAAGCCTTCAAATAGATTCTTAGCGGCATATGCCTGGGGCTTCGCTACGGCAGCAATACTATTCGACAGTAGAGAATACTTAGAGATAGCAGAACACCAAATACAGTGGATTCTAGGCTTTAATCCCTGTGATGTTTCTATGATGGCTGGTGTCGGCGCAGGACCTGGCTGCTATCATCACAGATACTGTTTCATAGAAGGCCATGAAGACGGAGTAGTGCCTGGCGGAGTACTTAATGGAATAGTAGGCGGCAACGGCGAAGTCTTCGATATAGGAGACTTTAGGACAGGAAACTTCATCGTATCAGATGGGCTTCCAGTAGACTACCCTATAATAGATACTGACGCCAAGGGATGGACTTACGCCTATATGACTAACGAGTACTGGGTGCTCAATAACGCCTGGTTCATTATGGGCTCGATTCAAGTACATAGAGCCTTAAGAGAGCTGAAAGCAGGTAAATAGGTTACTGTAAACGAGACTTTATGTTCGACTCGATCATACTCAAAATACGCTCAACACTCCACACTTCAATGTTCTCAGGTTTCTCTGGAAGCGCTTCTTCGTAAGGGACTATTAGTATTTTTCTAGTATTTTTAAAGAAATATAGCTTGTTTTCAACTTGTTTTAATTCACTTCTATCAATACTTTTTCTCCACTTAACTTCAGCAACTACTTTAAGCCTATTGAATTCTGCTAAAGCTATATCAACTTCATAGGGCTTAACTACAGCTACTGGAACTAAATTAAAAATCTTCGCTAGCATGTTCCTAAAGAATATTTCGATATGCCGCGGCAGTTTTTCGCGAAAATATTTTTCACTTAAATCTCTTTCCGAGAAATTGTATTTTTCGTCAAGGTAATAGTAAAGATCTACCATAGGCGATGAAACATAGTAGTAGTATCTTCTTCCACCGAATTCGCGGATTCTATCTAAAAGGCCTATTTTGCATAAAGTATCTATAAAAGATGACACGAGTCCATGGTCATTTCTTTTAATTAGTTTTCTCGAGTAAAGGCAATTCGCTATTTCAGTTACTCTAGTTTTACCTGAAGCAATAGCTCTCAGTACTCCTTCGTACTTAGCACTAAATTCTCTTTCTTCTTCGCTAAAGACTTCGCCGAGAAGAGCCGGCACAGTTAATTTAAAGCCTTTAATTAATTCAAAAAGACTAATTCCTTTTTCAAAACTTCTAGCTAAAATAGGTTCTCTTAAATAGACAGAGTACTCTACTAAGCTTTTTAAATCAGATATATGTTTCTTCAAGTTAACTAATATGTCTCGCTCATCTATTAAGTCTACTCTATACTCGTAAAAAAGTCCAATAAGAGGAGAACCGGGTCCAAGAATTTTCTTCACTAAATGTAGAGTAGAAGTAACTAGAATAAGGTTTTTTGGAGACTTAAGGTGAATTAAGTCAAGAAAATCTTCTGGCAATCTATGGAACTCATCTACTACGACTAGCTCATTTTCCTCAAAAAGTCTTTTTAATATAACTATAAAGGACTTGTAGTCTAGAGTTTCTTCTAATTTTTCGCAAAATACTCCGCCATCTCTTTTAACGAAAAAGTAGTGAGAGTCTCTGAAAACATGTTTTACTAGAAAAGTTTTTCCAGTCTTACGCCTACCGTAAACTAGTAGATTTCTAGGAAGATTCTTCAGCTTCTCTTCATCAGTGTGTCTTTCTACGATAACCACAGTTATCCTAACTAAAATTATCCTAATAAGTATTATCCAAAGAGTACTTAGAGAGACTTTATGTAAAGTGCGGCGTAGAAAGCCGATGCTACGAAGCACGTAGCCCAGAGAATAACACTTACTTTAAAGTAAAGCATAGGCTTCTTGTAAGTTCTTGAACTCAGCAGCGGAATTTCGTGTGAAGGTACTTTTGAAGCTAAATCGAGTAGCTCTTCTTCAGTTTTCTTTAAGAGCTTGTAGTAGTAGAGCGCTAAAGCTGGAGGATAAGGATAAGCAGGGTGCTTAATTCGAGGAAATATAGGCATGGCTGATATAAGGAAGAGGCCTGCAATAACTCTTAGATCAAGAGGCATACAATTAGCTAAAAATATTATGAGAGGTAAGCCGAATGAGCAAGAAACTATAATACCTAGGGAACACTCATTGAGATTCATTAAATAGTCGTAGTATTTGATGAAAGACATGTAGTATTTATCTAAAGTTCTAATATTACATGTATCTAGTTTAAATACTTTAAGTTTCTCTATAAGATTAGATAAAGTTAAAGGTACTTCAACATAACTTCTCTCACGTGAATAAAAGTACACAATAATACGTATACAGCCTCGCGGCCTATATTGAGGAGAGTAGTAAAGCCTATAAATAAGTAGCTTAATTCCGCTGCTCGAAAACACTTGAGTAGCTTTATACCGTATTTCGCTTTCAGTTAAAAACTTCTCTACGATTTCTATGACTTGAGAAGGAGGAATATTTAAAAAAGATTTCCAGTACTTCTCGGCTAGCATTCCATTCAATGAATATAGAAAGTAATCCAATATATTGTTTATTTACGTTAAACTATTAGATTGATATTAATATAGTCTTCGAGAACCTACTTAGCGTGTACCCTATTTTCTATAAGATTAGGAGAAAAGTGGCTTGTAGCGCTACTTCCGCGGAGTAAGCCTTTTTCTCCAATAGACTGCAATGATATTATTTCTTTTTAGTAAAACTAAATAATTTTCTAAAAAGGGGTTTAAAGCATACTTAATACTAGAAGAAATAAAAATAGGTGAGAAGACTATACCAGAAGGATTGATAGCACTACCATATGCTGAAGAGCTTGTAGACGAACTACATAGTGTAGGGACTTTGCGCTTAAATGTGAGAGCACTAGAGCTTTGATTACCAGATAATATTTGATGTAGATGGCTTAAGCAAATACGATATACTAGTACTTCCACCTAGCACAGGAATAGGGCTTGCGAAAGCTCTTGGTCCACAAGGATGTTCAGTTGTCAAAAATATGTTAAAGAGGGCGGAGGATGTGTAGGAATATGTGCTGGAGCATATCTTCTCGCGAAAGGATATACTGAAGAAGCATCGATGCTAGAGCTACTTGAAGCTGAAATTAAAAACTGGCCAATATGGTATCTTGGCATAGGCATAGTATATCTCAAAACAGTGACAGAACATCCTGTAGTCTACGGCTTTCAAGGAGAATTTCCTAATTATATATTGGAACGGCCCTATTTTCTACAAAAACAATATTAGAGAAGAGAAAGCGAAAGTTTTAGCAGTGTACTCTGAAATAGCTGAAAAACAGTTTTCGGCAAAGGAACTAAAAGAGAACCTAGATTAAGTAACCGAGGTAATGTACTCTGAGCCAGCTATACTTGCCTCAAACTATGGTAAAGGAAAAATAGTTGCTATAGGGCCTCACCTAGAGCTAACTGATGCCTCAAAAGAAACACTTGGCGCAGTCTTAGAATCAAAGTATAACTGGAGACTTCTGTTCAATGCAATATACTATGTTTCAAGGAAGTCGCGCGTAAAAAATATTGTATTATAGCTACTCTACATACAGATGAAATTCAGTGCATTTACCTTCTTTTATTATAGAAACCCACTTTCCTTTAAGAGACTTTGCTTTAAACAGAGTATAGGCAACACCGCATAAATCTCCACTCGAAGCACCTAAGTGTAGAGCGTAGAGAGTATATGAAATAATTATTAGCACTACGTCAGTGTTCGCTACAGCGTGTAAGAAGACAGCTAAAAAGGCGATAGTTAGAACTTGGGGAAGCAGAGCTACAATAATGTACTCAACGATGCTTATTTCTCTGTAAACAATCATAATACCCAAAGGAATTACCTTAAACATTTTAATCAGCTCTACTTTAGCTAAATCTACTTTAAGAAGCTTAAAGCCGATTAAGTGCAGTATTTCGTGAACAGCAATAGTAATTAGCATTAACGCAAATACAGGCAAGAGGTCTATTTCAGTAGATTCACAGCAGAGTCCAGGTCTAAGAGGTTTAGGCATGAAAATTATTTGAATAAATGCTAATCCAAGGAAGCTCAACGACGCAGCGAGTATAATTAGCTGAGTTCTAGTATCCATTTTAATAACAGCAACCTTTTTCACAAAGTCTTCAAGCTACACAGAATTATAAGCTTTGCTAGCTCAGTCAATTTTCGTTTCCTAATAATCTATTTCGTAAATTTTCATGAATGCCGAATAGACTTTGAGTACATAAGAGGCTTAAATAAGTTACATTCTAGTGTATCAGAGTATGTGTAGTATCAAAGAATATATCTGTAGTAGTACCTCGGAGGATAGAGAGTACTCTACCTTAAGGCAGCTTAAATCACGCAGTATCCTATTTTCTGCTGTGAAGTCGAAAAATCTAAAAAATGTCTTAGCACTAGCACTACTACTGCTACTAGCCGTAGGTCTAGCTCGACAAGTACTGTCTGAGGGTATTTCAGGAACTGTTACAGGATATCTTGTTGACAAAAATGGAGAGCCTATAGTAGGCGCTAGAGTAGAAGCCTGGCAAGGAAGCCTCTTGATAACTACTACTGAAACAGATTCAGTAGGCCACTTTATGCTCGAACTAGACGCTGGCACATATACGCTTAAATTTCTGAAGAAAGGCTATGAAACTAAAACAGTCAGTGTCAAAGTATCTGCTCGCGAAATAAATAGTCTAGGAACTATTACTTTGGGATACGCTGTACAGCTAACTGTAGTATACAAGCACATTAAAGTAGCTCCAGGAAGCACTGTCACTATTCCTGTGCAACTAGAAAATAAAGGAGAGTACTCTGAAGAAGCATCCATAGAAATAGAAGGGCCTTCAGTGTGGTCATACAAACTCTGTTCAAGTGGAGTAGAAGTAAAGTCTATTACACTGCAGCCTGGAGCCAAGCTGACTCTAAACCTGGAGCTTAAAGTAGGTCTTGAAACAGGCGTCTATACAGTAAACATTAGTGTAGCAGAGTCTGAAGGCTATAACTATACTCAAAGCATAGTAGTTGAAGTTTCTCTCGAAGGAGTAAACGTACTCGAAGCACTAAATGTCTTCATGGAAGCTAGGCCTGGCAACATAGTCTCATACAGCTTTAAATTAACTAACCCGTTTTCAGTCGGCATAATCTACAATTTAACAGTAATTAAGGACGTAGACTGGACTACAATACTTAAAGCGGAAGGAGTTGAAGTCTCCCAAGTATACTTGAAGCCCGAGTCTAGTATACAGCTTACACTTGAAATCTATGTACCGTACACTGTTCCTGAAGGAGACTACAAGTTTGTAGTAAAAGCTGTAAGCGAAGTAGCAAGCGGCTATGCAGAAGTATCTCTTCGAGTTAAAAAAGGTGTTCCAATACTGTTTCTGGAAACAAGCACACCTAGCATTGATGCTGCTTCAGGAGACACAGCCGTATACTCTATTAAAGTAAGTAATAAGGGTACTAGAGATGCTGAAATAAACTTCACTATAGTAGGTCTACCCGAGGAATTTAAGTGGTCTATTAAAGACGCTCAAGGCAATACTATTTCAAGAATATTCCTTAAGGCAGGAGGATCGAGTACTATTAGGCTCGCTATTAAAGTGCCCCCCGGCTACAAGCCACAGTACATAGCTTTCACATTTAAAGCTCTAGCAGACAATAGCACAGCTGAACTAAAACTAGGACTAAATGTGTTAGGGAAATATGAGATCGACTACTATACCGAAAACTTCTACATAGAAGGATATGTTGGAGACACACTCACTTTCGGCCTCGAAGTAGTCAATACAGGTTATAATGACTTAACCGAAGTGAAAGTAGTCTTAATTAAAGTCCCACAAGACTTTAATGTAACAGTAGAGCCGGACGTAGTCAGTGTACTTAAGCCCGGAGAAAAAACAATATTTACTATTAAAATCGAGACTCCTTCTGACGCTAACGCAGGAGACTACTACGTTTTCCTGAAAGCAGTCTCGAATGAAGACGAGGCTCCTCAAGTAAGCCTCCACATATTCTTGAAACAGAGGACAGAAACTACTTTACTAGCTGTAGCTGCTGTGGCTGCTGTTGTAGTCGCTTTGATTATTGTTTACTGGAAGTATGGTAGGAGGTGAAATTATGGAGCTTGTTATTGAAACAAAAAATTTGACGAAAATATATGAAAAGAAAGTAGTAGCAGTAGATGGAGTAAACCTTAAAGTACCTAAGGGAGCCATAGCAGGCCTAATAGGGCACAACGGAGCAGGAAAAACAACACTAATATCGATGCTAACAGGCTTAATACTGCCTACAAAGGGCTCAGGTAAAGTACTAGGCTATGATATTATTAAAGAGAGTCTTGAAATAAGGAAGAGAGTGGGGCTTTTACCTGAAGGCTTCGGCTTTTATGACCACTTGACAGCCTACCAGAACTTAAAGTATATTGCCGAGCTCAACGGTATTGACCGCAAAGAAGCTGACAAGAGAATAGTCGAAGTCTTAAAGACGGTGGGACTTGAGAAACACAAAGACTCTAAAGTAAAAGGCTTTTCAAGAGGAATGAAGCAGAGACTCGGTATAGCTCAAGCACTGCTTAAAGACCCTCAGCTACTAATACTAGACGAGCCTACTGTCGGAATAGACCCTGAAGGAGCAATAGGCTTTAGAATACTCATGCGAAAGCTAGTCGAAGAAGGTAGAACAGTAATACTAAGCACACATCTCCTACACGAGCTAGGAGATATCTGCGACTACATTATAGTAATGAAGCAGGGCAAGCTATTAGCCCAAGGATACGTCAAAGACCTCCAGAGAGAATACGAAGAGAAAAAAGGCTATGTCTACGAAATACGTGTAAGAAAGGGCGCTGAGAAGCTATACCAGGAAGTCAAGGAGCTTGGAGAAGCAGTGCTCAAAGACAATGTTATAACAGTTAAGTGTAGCCGCGACACAGTAGAAGACCTTAATTCAGTTTTCAAGAAAACTGAGGGAGTTGTTTTAGAGGAATTCAAGGTAGTTAAGCCTTCTCTCGAAAACCTGTTCCTCTACTACTATTATGAGAGGTGATAGTATGGGGTTTAAAGTAGTTTTAAAGAAAGAGCTCAAAGACATGTTAATGAGCAAAAGGTTCATAATCCTCATAGCAATATTCATACTATTCTATGTAGCAGGCTTCTATTTCCTAGTAACCATAGGCTTGCCGCAGATAAGAAGACCAATAGTATTTCTCCTAAGAAACTACAATTCTATACTAGGGCTTATAGCACCTATACTCGGAATAGCTTTTGGCTACGACGCTATTTCAGGAGAAAGAGAAAGAGGAACACTGCGCATTATACTAGCTCAGCCTATATACAGAGACTCAGTTATCTTAGGAAAACTCCTAGCATTCTTCTTACTGACAGCTACAAGCCTCTACGCGGCAACATTTATTTCACTCGGAATATTTGTCGCAGGCTTCGGTGGAGCACTTACTCTAGACGACATTGCCAGAGCCTCGATAATAACCCTAGCGGCAGTACTGCTGTCGCTAGTATATTACTCAATATCGCTGCTATTCTCAGTTTTCTCTAGAAAGTCTTCACACAGCGCACTACTGGCGATAGCTGTCTGGATAATAATGGCTATAGTACTCCCGCTAGTAGCCACGATGGTAGCATTTTCGATAGCAGGACCCCCGCCACGCATATCTGGTACACAGAGAGGAGCAGCAGCTTTCAGAGAATGGTCTAAGAAATTTAACCAAGTGAGAGAAAGCATTATGAGAATTTCGCCAGACACCTACTTTGGCAAAGTAGCTAACACACTGCTAAGAGAAATCTCTATTGCAGGAAGAAAAACAGTATCACTTACTGACGCACTGTACTCAGTTGCTCCGAGCTTCGCTGTACTAACGATAGTGCCTCTAATACTGCTAATAGCGAGCTTCACAATATTCGTTAGACAAGAAGAAAAGTAGACTTCCGCTTAAATACAAAATAATTTTTTATAGCTTTTTGCAGAACTGTGTACTCTAGATTCATTAAAAACATATTTAACTCCAATTAATGTTAGCTGATGAAGAAATACATCCTTATTCTAGCAGTTGTCATTATTTTAGCTTTATGTATAGTAGCTGTAATTCTAGTAAAAAGACCTCGTGAAATTTCCAAAAAACCTTCTGAAGTAGTTTTCGCTGAAAGAAAAGTAATAAACCTCAACAGAGACTGGTACTACGTAGTTTTCAAGGGAAGCAGTTTTCCAGAGAAACCTCCTTCAAGCGGATGGAAGAAAATAGACATCCCTTACTTGATCTACAGTCAGGGCTACCGAGGAGCCTGGTTTAAGAAAAACATTTACTCGCCTAAACTCGAAGGCGAAAGAAGAATACTTCTCGTATTCTATGGAGTAAAATACAAGTGCAGAATATACATCAACGGAAAGCTCGTCTACGAACACTGCGATGGCTTTACTCCATTTACAGTAGATATAACAGACTACGTTAAGTGGAATACTGAAAACGAAGTACTTGCCTGTGTACTAGACTGGACTAGTGCTCTAGTCAAGAAAGTCAATTTAAGTAATCTCAAACACGACGAGAGACCTGTCGATAGAGCAGTAGACGCCATAACTTATCCAATTGGCTCAAAATACTACCACTTCGGAATATGGGATGACGTAGAGCTATGGATTGTTCCTGCAGTGTGGGTAAAAGATGTGTACATTAAAACATTCTACAGAAACTCTACAATAGCAGTCGAAGTTATTACAAGAAACGACTACAGCAAAGACCTTCAGGTAACAGTCTTGAATAAAGTGCTTGATAAAGGTAAAGAGGTACTAGGGCTTCCTGCGAAACAAGTGCTAGTTAAAGCCGGAGGAGAAGCAAAAATCGTTGTCTGGAGTAAGTGGAAGAACCCTAAGCTGTGGGCGCCCTGGAGCCCTTATCTCTACAACTTATCAACAATTATACTTGTTGACGGAAAGAAGACGGATGTGAAAACAACGCGCTTCGGGTTCCGCGAGTTTTGGGTAGAAGACGGCTCATACTACTTCAATGGAGTCAAAATAGTGCTCAGAATGGCTTCAACACATCTACTCGGCTACACTAGAGAAAAGGCTCTAGAGACATACATGCTCCTCAAAAATCTCTCAGTTAACGCGATGAGGCTACACGCTCAGCCCTGGCCCAGAATATGGTACGATTTAGCGGACGAAATGGGGATAATGATTGTCCACGAGAGCGCTGTATGGTGCTTAGGCAAGTGCTACCGCGTAGAAGACCCCGTTTTCTGGCAAAACTTCGCCGAGCACCTAAAGGGCCAAGTACTTCTACATAGGAACCACCCCTCAATAGTTATATGGAGTATTGAAAACGAGCTACTGCTTACAGGCGGGTACCGTAGCCCGGAGACAGCAAAACAGCTAGCTAAGCTAGCGGCGCTAGTCAAGTTGCTTGACCCTACGCGCCCAGTAATGTTTGAAGGAGACTTTGATCCTCTAGGAGCAGCCGACATAATAAATCTTCACTATCCACACGAGTTCCCTAAACACGACCAGTACCCGAATACAGCCTACTGGCTCGAGAACACTACTATGCTCGATAGCTACCCTAGGATACCTTGGAAGTGGAATAGAACAAAGCCTCTGCATATAGGTGAGTTCCTATGGGTACCTTTTACTTCCTACGACGTACCAGCAGCTTTCTTCGGAGACATTGTCTATACAGATCCCGAGCGCTACTACATTGAAGCAAAAGCCTACGCCTGGAGCTTCCAAATAGCAGCCTACAGAATAATGAGAGTAAGCGGCTTCTGTCCATGGAATATTTTCGAGTCAAGGTACTCTCAGATACTCCGCAAAGTAGTAGCAGAAACATATAAGCCGATAACAGTTTTCCAGCTAAACTACGACAACTCCTTCTACGAAGAAGCAACCATACAGAGAAAACTAGCAGTCGTAAACGACCACTACAAGTCAGTCAAACTGAAACTAGGGTGTATTCTACACTACAGAAATACTTCAACTAAAGTACTCTCCAATGAAATTTCTCTGAATCCAGCTGAAGTAGCTTTCGTAGACTTCACCCTAGCGCTACCTAAAGCAGAGAAACTGAAAGAAAAAGCAGTACTGCAAATAATACTGCTGAATGGAAGCGAAGAAATTTTCAATAAAAACACTACGCTTTACATCTACTCTAAGGGAATTAAATGCAGTGAAAACACTACAATATATCTGCTCGGCGAAGACCAGGCTACAGAAACTGCTCTAAAAGAACTAGGAGCAAACATAGTTAAAAACAAGATTCCGGAAAAAGGTCTAGTAATAGTAGCTAGAAATTCTCTCACTACAGTAGACTGGAGCAAACTACTGGATTTCGCCGAAAAAGGAGGAATAGTGCTCGTACTAGAGCAAGACAGTATTCCACCTAACCCACTTGGAGTAAAACTAGCCGACCACTATTCAACTATAACAATACCCATTACGCTGGACCATCCGCTTTTCGCAAACATGACCATAGAAGACCTCAGGTTCTGGCGAAGAGACCACATAGTCTCTTACAGAGACCTGGCTATTCCTGCTCTATGGCCTACTTTCAGCTTAGTGAGCTCAGGTGTAGGTCTACATTACTCTCAGCTCCTCGAAGTAAGGTGCGGCAAAGGAGCATTTGTTTTCAGCCAGCTCACTCTAGTAGCTAAGTTCAGCGAAGAGCCTAGAGCAAGACTACTTCTAGCCAGACTAATAGACTATTACTCAAGCTACAAGCCTCCTTACGCTAAAACAGGAGTCTACTACAAGTCACTCGAGCTAGCCGCTATACTAGACTCTATGGGAGCAGACTTCAGCATAGTCGACGCCAGTAACTTAAGCAAATACGACGTAGTCTTAGTAACGGCAAGCACAGTTAATGAAAAAGACATCGAGTATTTCAGAAAATTCTGCGAAAAAGGCGGAGTACTCTACCTATATCATGTCGACAGCGAGTCTATAGGCTTACTAGAGAAGCTCACAGGACTAAACTTTAGATATCTTCAGGGATATCCTCCAGTAGTTTTCGTAAAAGATTCTTTAGTCAAGCTAATGGGAAACAACCTACTTTACTGGACTCAAAGCGAGAAAATGTGGAGACACGGCCCCTATGTTCTAGACGAATCTGTTACAGAGGGAATATTAATAGAGGAAGTAAAGCCATATAATTTAACTAAAATAAGCCTACTTAAATTTAAAGCAAGCAACAAGGAAGTAGTATCTATCAAAGAAAACACAATAGCATTATACAGCAACAGCTATATTTCAACAGTATTGCATGTCAATGAATCAGGTTTCTACGCTATATCAATTGGCGCTAGAGGAACACTTGTCCAAGGAGTCTACCCAGTAATGGAAATATGGATGAATAGAAGCAGAATATGGTCTACTTACGTAAGCCGTCGAGCCTACTATACTTACGTAACGTACTTAAGTAAAGGAACATATGTTTTGTCAATAGCCTTCATTAACGACGCGTGGATACCGGGTAAAGAAGACCGGAACCTCTATATCTATGAAGTAGCTTTCGGCAAAATAAAAGAGCTCAGAATAAAGCCTCTAACAAATCCCTATGTTCTAACACAAATACCTTTAGGTAAAGGCTACGTCATAGTAGACCAAGTACCTTGGCTCAAAATAGTTTCAAGTAGAATTAAGTTAAACTACTTTAAAGCACTAAAATACTCGTACTTACTCTTATCGTCTCTAGGAGTACCTTTTAGAGCCTCTTCAGTAATACTGCTAGAACCAAAAGACTTTACTTTAAGAAAAGGAGTAGGCAGTATATCTAGCTGGCAAGTAGCGCTCTACAGCAACGGCTATGTGTCAGCGACACTAAAAATTGTCGAAGAAGGCTACTACACTATCGGTATTTTAGCTAAAGGAACTAAGACAAAAGGAGAGTACCCCGTAGCTCAAATATACCTCAACAGCACTCTACTAGGCGAAATAAAAGTAAACAGCAGCTATTGGCAAGAATACCGTTTATTAACATATATCAAAAGGGGAGTATATGAGCTAAAGATCTTTTTCATAAACGATTACTGGAATCCGCCTAAAGAAGACCGAAACCTCTATGTATCACTAGTAGTTGTAAGAAAAGTCGGCGAACCTCACTCTTTCTGAAATATTTACGAGTCTAAGAACTTTTTGTATAGCAGTAGCGCGAAGGCTTCTGATGCCTTAATTATGCTGTACGAGAAGCCGTTTAGTTCGAGGAATCTTTCACCATACTTTATAGCTACTGCTCCCGATACAGATGGGTCTCCTCCAGTATCATCATAAAACACGTAGATTCGGTCAGACGAGAAATCATAAAGCCTCTGCGCTCTAACAACGACGTCTGATGAGAGTAATGGAGGATTTTCTGCTTCAACAAACGTGTTAGCTGCTTCTCTACCTGGTGTCGTGAGCACGCAGTCTACTTGTAGGAAGAAGCTTCCGGTAGTGTCTCCTGTACCCCAGCCCGGTACACCAGTATAGTGAACATTTACGACGTAGTAGAACGGGTATCCGACAATACTGACCCATATCCATCCTTTAGTGCGAATATTGTAGACTATTCTAGCGAAGTAGCCGGCCCACCGCGGCCTATATGGGTCGTTTGCTTTATCGTTTTCAAGCCAGAAACTTCTCCAGTTACTTGTGTCGGCTCTCCAGGAGAGCTCCCACGTGTTGTCTTTCCTCTTATACAGCTCCACGTAGTTCACTAAATAAGATGCGTCTCTGCCGGAGACGCCCCAGGCGCCGAGCACTATATAGCCTATCGACGAGTACAGTTTATCGGAGAGCTCGTAGGCCTCGGCGACAAGCTGACCTCCCTTATATACTCTAACGACACCGTAGGCTTTTCCTCCAATAGACGGGCAGACTTCTAGTTCTACGCGGTACCACGTAAAGTACTTTACCTCGTCTCTAATAGCCTTTGTACTGAATCCTGTCGAAGTACCCCAAACGAACAAGAAGTCGGGGTTAGGCTGAGAATCTACACTAACTCTTGTTTCAAGAGTAAAGACTCGTTTAGTTGTATCAGCTACATCATGGCCCTGGAGACTGATAAACTCCTACCGAGAACCACGCTTCCGAGAGAACAGCGTGCTCATACACTATTTTGAATCCCTGAAGGTACTGAGAAACATCGATTTCCTTGTAGAGAGTATAGCTGGCGGGATTAACACTAGCCAAGTATAATTCAATAGAGCTGCTGCCAGGCCATATTCTCCAGTTGGGTCCACTGTCTCCCACGTAGCTGTCAGGTATGGGTACTGCTTCACCATGAGCATTAACTACGATACACTTCTCTGGAGGACTATTTGTCAGGTTTTCTAAATCACTGTAGCTTGAAATGAGAACGACATTAGGTGTGTACAGTGAAGCAAACCATGTAGCGCTTTCAGCTACATGGTCTTTATCGACCCAGTGTTCGTGCGTATTTTCGAGTGCAAGTACGTAAACATAGGGTGGAGTCTTGAATATTTTATGCGGCTTAACTGCCCTGTAGTAGAAGTACATGTAAGCAACAGTTATAGCCGCTACTCTAGCAGCTTGATCAGAACTATAGTCGAGCGAAAAACCATTTACTATAAGAAAACAGTTGCCTATTCTATAAGCCGCTGAACCATAGTATGTTTTTCCATCCTTAGTGAAACTATAGAAAATAGCTGCAGGCGCAGTACCCGTAATCCACCTACATGCTCTCGGAGTCTCGGCTTTACTCCATACACTTATTTCAAGAAGCCGTGAAGCCTCTACACCTGTTTCAGTCAAGTATGTCTCGTATACTTCATCACTAGCACTCCAGAAATCCGCGCTAGCTCCCACGACACTCAAAACAGTATTTACTCCCTGAGAACCAACAGTAACAATTGTTCCCGAAGACTCATTGAAGTAGTAGAAAAACGGGTAACCTTTAACACTAACCCAAATCCAGCCTCTATCTCTAATATCTTCGCCTATTTGAGTAAAGTATTCTTCCCAGCTAGACCACGTAGCGGGCATAGGCACGAGTTCTCCGTGAGCATTAACAACGATAGCTTTAGGAGGAGGATTCCTTATAAGTCAGTCAAGCTTATCCCAAGTATCGATTACCTCAACGTAAGCATATTTCTCAAAATAGTACCTTATTAACTCAGGGTCAGACCACCAACCCGGAACACCTTGGTTACTCAAATCAATTATATACACTTTCAAGTGAGGAGCTTTCTTCAGAGTATCAGAAGAAACAGCTATAGCACTTACAGTGCTACCAGTGAGTTAAGAGAGTACTATAACAACACCGAGAGAAGACTCAAGATAAGCAGAAGAAAGATTCGCGGGCCGAGAACCAATATTCCTGACATAAATTTTGAAAATAAAACAGTCTTTAAAATTAACTACAGAAAACCCCTCTACTTTAAGCACTTGGCCAAATCCCTCCATAGTTCTATGAGGATGACTTCGAGTAATATATCTTTGAGTAAAAATAAATAGCACTATAGAAGCAAGCACAGCCAAGATAATAAGAATTATAGAAGCTAATATAGGCAAATCTCCTCTACGAGACTTAC